>Ga0209379_10000072_pt1 | contig 141420 bp, 136 predicted proteins | sample tdDd001_FD_187124 | JGI IMG/M metagenome (GOLD analysis project Ga0209379, IMG submission 187124) | Marine sediment microbial communities from the Atlantic coast under amendment with organic carbon and nitrate - tdDd00.1 (SPAdes)... | ecosystem: Environmental > Aquatic > Marine > Coastal >...
TTATTATCAAAAATGCAGATTAAGAAGTAGCTATTAAAGTTAACTAGCGTGCTAATTGTTTTAAACATTGTTAGCACGCTAGTTAACTTTATGATATAATAGACTTGAGAATCTTGGAGGCATAAATGAGTAAATTTGATATTGTAGAGAAAAAATTATATGAAGCGGGTACTTTAACAAGTAAACAGATAGTGGAAATGGGTATCTCTCGGGTTAGTATCACAAATTGGGTTAAAAAGGGACTCCTTGAAAGAGTATCAAGAGGTGTTTATATTCTACCTGAAGATTTGATTGATACTTTGTTTGTAATGCAAAGTAAGTGTAAGAGAGGTATCTATTCTCATGAAACTGCTTTGATGCTACATGACTTGTCAGATTATACTCCTTCAAAAAATGTTATGACTGTTCCTAATGGATACAATGTTCACCGTCTAAAAAATGAGTCTGTTGAGTTTCATTGGATTAAAGATGAAGTTCATGAATTGGGTGTTATGACAATAAAATCTAGCCATGGTAATGTGATTAAGGTTTATGATTTAGAAAGAACTATTTGTGACATTATCAAATATCGTAAAAAAATGGATCGTGCTATTGTAAATAGTTCACTTAAAGAATATATAAATAGAAGTGATGCGAAAAGGTATAAATTAACTATGTATGCAAAAAAACTTGGAATCTCAAAAATTGTATCTGACGTTATGGAGGTGTTGTATTGAATTCCGATGCTTTAAAAAGGAAGATAAGAAGTATGAGTAGTGCTCATCATATTGATCCACAAGAATTATTACAAGCTTTCTTTCAAGAAAGATTATTGGAAAGAATATCGAAGAGTCAATACAGAAATAATTTCATCTTAAAGGGTGGTCTGTTGATTGCTTCAATGATTGGTATAAGTAGTAGAACAACATAGGATATCGATGCTACAATAAAGGGATATCCTGTAACTGAAGAAAAGATTCGTGATATGCTGACAAATATACTAAGCATAAAGGTAGCAGATGATGTAGAGTTTGAAATACAGTCTATCAAAGCCATACGTGAAGAATCAAAATACAACGGTTACAGATGTGTATTAGTATGCTATTTCGAGAGGATAAAACAGCATGTGAAAGTAGATATCTCTACAGGTGATATCATAACGCCATCAGAAGTTGAGTACTCTTATAAATCAAATTTTGGTTATGAAGATATTAATATTATGTCGTATAATTTAGAAACCATTTTTGCCGAAAAATTAGAATCTATTATGAGTAAAGCAGAAGCTACCACAAGGATGCGAGATTTTTGTGATGTTTATATCTTATACAAAATGTACAAATCTAAAATCGACTTAAAACAGTTTATTACTGCCATAAATAGTACCACTTCTGCAAGAGGAACCATAGATGTTTTGAGTTATAAAGTTGAGTTATTAAAGGTCATAAAGGAATCTATACAACTGAAAAAACTATGGAAGGCATACAGTAACAAGTATGAATATGCAAAGAATATAGAATATGAGCAAATTTTAAACGTCTTAGAAGAAATCATGAGTCAAATATAATAAAAAAACAGCGACTTTCAAGTGTTCCCTTGAAGGTCGCTATTTTAGTGGTGCCGAAAGTATGACACAAGCAAACCAACTCTATTATTTTCAATAAGAACATGCTACAACCTTAGCTTAGTTTTTTTAGAAAGACAAAAGACTCTCTGAAATGAATGGAGCACTTTACAAAAGACAAAAATGCTGTTTGTTAACATAAAGTCTTGTATAAAAGACCTTTATAAGATATCATTATATTGAGGTGATCAATATGATGATTAAACGTGATAAATATTTAGATGAGATAAATAAAGTACTCGGCAAGCCGGTCATAAAGGTATTATTAGGTATGCGTAGAGTTGGAAAATCAACATTACTTCTGCAAATACAGGATGAACTTTTAAAGCAGGGTATAGAGAAAAAACAAATCATAAATATAAATTTTGAATGGTTAGAATATGAAGAACTTAAAGACTATAAAAAACTAAATAGCTATATTACTGATAAAATGCTTTCTGGTAAGAAAAGTTATATTTTTTTAGATGAAATTCAAGAAGTAGATGGTTTTGAGAAAGTCGTTAATTCCTTAAACTCAAAAGGGGAAGCTGAAATATTTATTACTGGATCTAACTCAAAGCTATTATCTGGAGAGTTAGCTAGTTACTTAACAGGAAGGTTTTATACAATCGAAGTCTTGCCTCTTTCTTATTCAGAACTCCATGCAAAAAATGGATTTGATGATGAAACATTAATTGACTACATTTCAATGGGTGGTATGCCTGGAAAATTTCAGTTTGATGATGCACGCACTTCAAAAAACTACATCATGGATATGTATCAGTCTATTTTACTGAGAGATATTGTTCAGAGATATAAAATAAGAGATGTAGAATTGTTTCAACGTTTTATGCTTTATTTGATTCATAATGTTGGTCAAATTTTTTCAGCAGGTACAATAACTAAGTATTTGAAGAGCGAAGGTAGAAAACTCTCAAAGGAAACCATTTACAATTATATAGAGGCTGCTAAGAGTACCTATCTTGTTCATGGGGTACCCAGATACAATATTAAGGGTAAGGAGTTGATGAAAACCAATGAAAAATATTTTATCAACGATTTAGGGATCCGTAGTCTTTATTTCAATAATGAAGAAGACATAGGACAGGCTCTTGAAAATATTGTTTATCTGGAACTAAGAAGAAGAGGGTACACTATATATGTAGGTAAGTTTGATAATAGGGAAGTTGATTTTATTGCAATTGATGGCAATACAAAAATGTACATTCAAGTGACTTATCTATTAGCAGAAACTTCAACTATTGAAAGAGAATTTTCTGTACTAGAAGCTATAGATGACAACTATCCGAAATACGTTGTTTCAATGGATAAAGTCAATCGTTCAAGAAACGGAATTGTTCATAGAAATATCATTGAGTTTTTAAAGGAATAAAGACTAAAATTTGATGTCAGCATGGTATGGAGAGAAGTTATGATTCAACTACTCGTTGATGTAAAAATCAAAGGACACGTTATTGTAATAGGTATTTTGAAGTGTTAACAGAGTTTATTTGCATAAATCAAGAAGTAAAATAACGACTTTCAAGAAAACTCTTGAAGGTCTTTTTTTACATGATGCTAGAGGGGGATTACTATTACATCGAGACCAAGGTATCCAATTTCCATCAGTAAAATTCACATCTTTCTGTAAAAAGTGAGATCATTCAGAGTAGGTGCAGAGCTGGGTGTCCTTATGATAAAACTGTAGAGGATAGGTATTATAATCACCTAAAATAATATCGTACCATCGACGGTTTTGGAAATAATAAAAACACTGATCCTAGGATATGGTGCCCCGAGAAAATAGATTTCTTTTCAGTAAACTTATGAAAAGGTTGAGTCTACCAAGAAATTGGTGTCCCTATTCTCAACTTTCTTTGGTTCATTAAAGACGAGATAGGATAATGGCTGAAACTTTTGGGTATTGTATTTGATATTAAGGAAAGAAGATTGGTGACCAAGCCATCTTACTTAGTAGGAGTTTGTGGTGATTGAATGTATTTAAATCAAAATCGACATAAGGAGGTGTGTGAAATGAAAAGATATTTTCTTCTACTCATGGTTCTTTTAGGTTTGATATGGACACATGGGTGTACATCAGCAGATTTATTGGGTGAAGAGAATCCTGATGACTACAAGGACTTGGACGATGAAAAAGAGGAAAAGCAATATACAGACATAGACCTTACATGGGTATTGGATACAAGAACTGAAGAAGATGTTAATGGAACCCAGGTACCAGTAACAAGGGTAAGTCTAGAAGTGGATGGGGTGACTGAAGTTATTGGTGATTTTTTAGGCTACCCACATGAAATAGAAAGCATGGACGAGCTTGGACTAGCAGAGACATGTATTTCAGCCTACAGAACCTGGTTTGCTGGTGCAGGATATAATATTGTCTTATGCCAGGTGGATGACTCTACCTTACTTGTACAGGCTTCTTATATTGATGAAAGTGATACGAGGATGGTTGAATATGAAGTTGTCTGGGTTTATGAATCAGAAAATATGATAAAAGATGTAAGGGTCAAAAAATCCAACTGATATAGCACTCAGCTTAAGGACAATTCTAATCCTCCTAGGATCTCTGGTCCTTGAGAAGGAAGTGGTGGCAATGCATAGGTAGATACTTGCCCATGGACTTGGCCCTTATAGTCAGTTCATGGTTTTTCTTTTTATTCAGTTATATTACCACGATCAATGATTCATTTATCTGCTGGAATATGAGGGACCTGTATGAAGATGCAAGAGATGAATCAGTAATATGCTGGTAATTACTCCATATTCTTGTTATTGCTGTTTCCTAAGTGATATGCTAAAGAGGGGACCTGTAAAGGATTTCTTGAATTATCTTATATCACCTTAAGAAGGGGTTTTATTTAAAAGGGGCATAATGAACACAGTTGGGAGAGTATACATGAAAAAATCTAGGATGATCAGGGCTTATTCTGTAGTCGTTTCAGTTCTTTTACTGGCATGCATCTACATGAGTATAACTAATAAAAGTGACTTGGAAGCTAAGCTTGAAGGTCAAAAGATTGACTTGGACAGGCAGGTAAGTCTGTTGTCTGAGGAACAAGCGGCTGCTGCATCTTTAAGGTCTTGGTCCCAGGCCTTGAAGGAGGACTATGATGCTTTAGAAGAGACCTTGAAAAAGTATGAGGGACAAGTCAGTTCATATCAAGTACAAGCTGACAAAGATCAGTCGACCATTGATGATTTGAATAGTAGCCTTGATCAGCTTGAAGGAGAAGTTGATGGGCTTAAGAAGGATAAACCCTATTATAAATCAAGCCCAAAAGACTTATATGCCATCTATGACAGTAATGTGAGTTCCGAGTATGTGATACCCCATTTCTATCTTTCTATGGATAAAAGTCAAACGATAGAAGCCAGGGTAAAGACTCTAATTGATACCCTTCAACGATATAAGTTTAAGGATATGCCCATAGAGTTAGTAGACATCATAAATGACAATGGCCGCTTAATAGCCCTGGTTGATCTAAGGGATTCTGAAACCACAGATTCCAAGTGGGTAGTGGACTATATGACGGGATCTTCCGGTGGTTATCTGACTGGAGCTTCTTTGGTTGAAACCCTACTACAGCGCCAAGCACATCTCGATGAGTGGATTGATGGTGTTTACTTTTCCTATTATGGTCAACATGAATACATCGATTCACATGATCCCGGTCTGTTTATAGAGCCCTACTATAGAGAAACAGGAGGTGGGCATGTCAGGGATGACAAAATCAATGATTCGGTGGAAAAACTCATGTTTTTTGGAGAGTGGTATTTAGAGGAAACAGTTCTTAAATCAGAGAATTTTGATTCAGTATCACCTGAGGCTTATGATAATTTTGATTATGAGGCTTACCTTGGAAGTGTACTAGAGTATCAACATGACTATATTAGAGTTTTAGGAAACTACTATGAGGGTCCCAAGTACGAGCTGCATATAACCAATACATCAGACTACAGCAGCGGAGGGGTATTTAAGTCACCAAGCCTAGCTGGATTAATTATTTCGGATGAAATATATGTCCTTGAAAGTGAAAAATACCAATGGTTAGGTGAAGTACCGATTCAACAATACATAGTTACGTTAAAAGAGGGCGTGTTTAATCCTTTGGTATCTGGTGTTTTGGTTCTGAATGAGGAGACGATACTTGTAGGTTTAGGTGGAGTAATCATTAAAGCTAATCGTATTAAATAGATGTCATTAATTACAGGACATCCGACAAGTTCTTGTTCAAGCAAGTGAATTATGCTAAAACACATGGAGTTGAAACTAAAGATAAGAGAATTACAAACCTGATAGTGTAGATAAGTTATCTTGTACGATTAACAATAAAGATTCTGTAGACAGAGAGTCTTTGTTAAATGGAACTTGGAAATACCATACAGCAAGTAATAATAATATACAATATTTTACTAATTCGATAGATGATTTAATGGAAACACACTGTTTTTCTAGAAAACTAGTTCTTAAGTTTTTATAACAAAAAAAATGTTTGAGTATCACTATTGTGTATTTTCAACACTTACAGCTCATAATTGGACAATCATCTATTAATAGAATTTAACAGATATTACATCTGTCGGAATTTTCTGAAAATATAATCCAACAGCCCCAAAACTATGCTATCATATTATTATCAACGACATAACTTATTACACGGGGATGATTAATGTTTTAGGATATTGCATTAAGGGTGGCAGTCCACTTGTTTTGTTGTGAGTAAGTTATCATATCCTAGATGGAGGTAATGAAATGGGTCAAGAGAAGCATGTTTGTTGCAAGTGTTCTAAAACGATCTCAAGTCAACATGATTTGGTTTTAACAGCAGGGCTTGGAGATACTCAGGTATTATGTAGTGAATGTTATGTATCATTGTCAGATGTTGTCACTGCGGATAAAGAAGTAGTTAGTTTAAAGATTTTTTTATTGAACCTTTTTATACGTGCATTGATCGCCTATACTGGCATCAGGCTCATTCCCTTCCCATTAGTGTTAATACTATTGTATGCTGTTCTTACGAATACAATCAAATATCTCTACATGAGATATGAAGACCCAGATACTTGTGCACAAAGCTTTAGTGTTTGGCAACATGAGAATACATATCATGGCGGTCAGAAATACGGCTATAAATACATGAGGACTATTTTATAAGCTTCATATGTTAATGAAATGACAGGACCTTCAATAGTCCGGTGATGTTAGGATTTTGCTTTAGCCTAATAAAGCATGTTAGAGAGACTATTAAGGACTTCCCTATAGCTCCATTTCATGTGTTACTTGGTAGGAGTTCAAGTACATATCTCTTTTACTTTCAGGACAGGTATCCAGTACAACTTGGACATATGAAAGATACTGGGGATCATTTAAGTAATAAAGGGCAATGGACTTCCTATAAAAGAGTTCAACTAGATTGTGTCTAGAAAACCGTATGAGCTTATTAGAGAATAGCTCATCGATTGTTTCTAGGACCTCCTCATAACGTTCTTGATGATGGAGAATATAGATGTAGTTTAAGCAGGCATAGGTATAGCTACTGATTTGATAAGTATTCAAGAGCTTAAAATCGACTAGGTCCTTTTTGATGGTCAAGGCCAGTTGAATTCCCTTGTCATGTTGATCATTATTTCTATAGGCTGCAATTAAGAAGTTGATGGCAATGAGTTCTAGGTTAGAGTAATTAACTGTATTGAAGGCATACTTGCGTTGTATCCTTGAATAAGCGAGGTACTGTTCCAAGTAAATGACAATTTTTTCAGCATGACGAAGCTTGGTTTTATCAACTTCTTTAAAGGCGTTAAAGAGATTAGCAATTTGCTCAATCTCTTTTTTATTGTCTTTTTTCTTTGCCTGGACCAAATCTTCTTGGACCAGGCTTATTATTTCATCTTTTAATGATCTGTAGTCACCTGAGTTAAGGTGTTTGTTTATCTTGTTGGTTAAACTAATAGAGAATACAGATGTATCCAAACGGTATCTCCCAATAAGACTTAAGAGGTCTACCTTATAACACTTGGACAAGAGTTCAAGTGTTTTTATTTTGGGTTCCTGCATGGCTTTTTCTATTTTCCTAAGAGCTTCTATAGAGATGCCCGTTTCCTTAAAGACATCATCCCGTGACAGGTTGAGACTGTCTCTAATTTCTTGCAGTTTTTCTCCAAACTCTACAAATTTCATACACAAACTCCTAGTTTAATGGCGGTTTTAAAGGTCTAATTCATTCTATCATATTACCTGAACTTTAAGGAAGAGGAGGCGTAATATGAAAAAGAAAATCATGAGTTTGTTACTTGTTTTTGCAATCGTCGCATCACTAGGTAACTACCAAGCCATGGCTGATGGCTGAAAAAAGGAAGATGTTCCAATAGTTGTTGGAGATGAATGTTAACCATTAAATAGACCCGTTGGACATAGTAAAACTTCAGGTCCTATTTAAGTACAGTTGGTATGTAATAAAGCCTAGACTAATCCTTATACAGATCTTATTACATGAACGACTGTATGCATTTACTTTTGAAAGCCTCAAGAAATGTTAATAGTGAGTATGAGTGGATAACTAGGCCTGGGTCAAATACAGGCATGGTTATCCATTTTTTCTAGTTCATTACCTTACTGAAGTAGATAGATACAACATTATAATAGACTACGTTTTTGAGACCATATATGATGTAGACTGTATGATACCCAGTTTATATCAGGAAGGTCCTAGTTATCCCGTAGATCTTTTGATGATGTCATTGAGGATTGGTAAGAAGACATCTATCAATTAAATGAAGAAGTCTTATGATCGTACTTGGATAAAGTAACAAATAGCATGGCATTAAGTTGCAATGTTGTTTTCATGGATGATTCTCTACAAAAACGATACACAAACCCCAAGTCTAGTGGTGACTTTCTATATAGATTCTATAATAAAATGTTACCTGAACCCTTCTTGAAGAAAGTATAAACAGCCCCAATCATATTGTAGCTTTAAGGGAAGTGTTCACCAGTTATTCAAAGACAAGATAAATGATATATGGTGTACCAGATGGACATAGGAGGGGGAGATAAGTGAACCAATTAAAAAGACGGGTTTATAAGATTATTGAAAAATCTACAGAGGGGGACAATGTCAGTAGATATTTTGACCTATTTATTGTGGCCCTAATATTATTCAACACCCTGGCCATTGTCCTAGAGTCCTACGACAGTATTTATAGGACCTATAAGACTTCCTTTTATGTGTTCGAAGTCGTATCAGTGATCCTATTTACTCTAGAGTACACACTTAGATTTTGGACTTCAGATATGAAATATCCCAACCTAGGTAAGTTAAGGGCCAGGACCAAGTATTCCATCAGTGGCATGGCTCTTATAGATTTGTTTGCTATTTTACCCTTTTACTTGCCCATGATCTTCCCCTTTGATTTAAGGTTTCTTAGGATGGTGAGGATCACTCGTTTGATGAGGGTCCTGAAGATTAACCGGTATTCTAAAGCCCTAATTAAAATTCAAAGGGTAATGGCAAAAAAGAAGGAAGAGTTGCTGGCTACAGTTTTTGTGATGACATTTGTTATTGTTATAGCTGCAACCCTTATGTATTACTTTGAAACCGAAGTTCAACCTGAGGCCTTTCCAAATATTGTTGCTTCTCTTTGGTGGGCTGTTGCCACTCTGACCACGGTTGGTTATGGGGATATTTATCCTATAACATTTGTTGGCAAGCTATTAGCAAGTATTATAGCCATATCTGGGATTGGCCTAGTCGCCCTACCAACTGGTATTATCAGTTCTGGATTTGTTGATGAAATAAAGACTCAAGAGGATATGCCATCTTGTCAGGAATGTCCCTATAAAATAAATCAAATGCATGAAGAGAAGCGAGTTGAAAGCAAGTAATCCAATAATGAGCATCTATGAAGTGGAGGTTAAAGTGACATCTAAAGAAGTAATCAACAATTATAAGAGGCCCTTTTATTTATCTAACATCAGTATTATCATAGCATCCTGTCTCTGGATTCTATTTGGTATAGGCTTACTGGTTGCTATCATTCTAGCCTTTCTTCAAAAGCGGTATGACAATAAGCATATGAACACTTTACACCAGGTGGTGAAGAAGGAAGTGGAGGCCAGTTGCGACAGTCTGATAAGGACAGCCCAAGAAGAAGCTGATCAGATTAAACTGAATGCTGAAAAAGAAAATCAACACCTAGCCAATCTGACTCAAGATCTGATTCATAATAAAAATAAGGTCCAGGAGACCTATGAGGGTCTAGTGGAAAAGGTTGACAAGTTAAGTAAGCAAGAATCAAATATGAAGGCTAAGTTAAGTAAGCTGAAACCAGCCCATAAGGCCGTCTTGGCATCTGTGGATTTCTATAGACAAAATGGTAGTTATACAGAGCTGGACAAGTCTATAAGTGACTTACTGTATCCAAGCGTAGAACTGCCTCTTCATAGTTATGATGTGAAGGTCTTGAAGCAGAAGTCAAATAACGTTAAAAAGATTATCAGTAAGTTACTGGAGGATTATGAGGCTAGGTATACAACCAAGGCCAATCAGTCTATTTACTCTCTTATGGTTATAGGCCTCCAGGCAGAACTTCAAAATGTTCTTATCAACCTTAAGTTCGACAAGATAGAAAACACCAAGACCCATATCAATGAAATAGCCATCAAATATATAGACATAGCAGGTAAGGGCAACCAAAATATTTACTCTACTCTAGTGAAGTTTATCGGTGAACTGGAGAGTCTATTCTTACAACTGGCAGACATAGAATATGAATACTATGTAAAGAAGGAGCAGCAAAAGGAAGAGCAAAGATTAATCAGAGAGCAAATGGCCCAGGAGGCTGCTGAAAGAAAGCTTTTAAAAGAACAGCAGAAGAAGATAGAAAAAGAGGAGCTTAAGTTCCACCAGGAGATCAATAACCTGGAAGAACAGTTAAAGGGTGAAAAGGATGACAAGGCCCTTAAAGACCTTAAGAAGCGTATTGAGGAATTGACCCTGCAATTAAACGAGGTGGAGCATAAGAAGGAGGACATCATCAACCTTCAAAATGGTAAGGCCGGCAATGTTTATATCATCAGTAATATAGGGTCCTTCGGTGAGGATACCTTTAAGATTGGTATGACCAGAAGACTAGAACCAAGTGACCGTATCAAGGAACTGAGCAGTGCCAGTATACCATTCCCATTTGATGTTCATTCTATGATTTTCTCAGATGATGCGCCAGCCCTAGAGAAAAGACTTCATGACATCTTACACAACAAGCGGGTCAACAAGGTCAACCTAAGAAAAGAGTTCTTCAATTCTTCCATAGATGAACTAGAGACCCTAGTTAATGATTTAGATCCTACGGCTGAGTTCAAGAGAACATTGGTATCTTATGAGTACCAACAGACTCTAGAGCTAATAAATAAAGAAAAGGTTCAGTAAAAAGAACTTAATTAAGTATTATGCGTCACAGTTAAAGACATTTTTACTAGACAGAAAGGAAATTGTGAATATGAAACTTAAAAACATTTTGATAGGCCTTCTTGTCATTGGTATCTTAGGATCCTTTGCCTCGCAGGATGAAGACAAGGATAAGAAGGAAGATGATACACCTGCTAGTGTTGTACAAGCAGTAGAAAGTCAAGAAGACACAAGTGAGCCAATTGAAGAAGCAAAAGATACTAATGTAAAGGAAGAAGTAGAAGACCAGGTTGAAGAGGTCCTTGCCCTTGATTTAACAAGTGATAATGACTTGATAGAAAACCTGATTAGCCAGGTGGACTATGATACAGCTCTAATGGAATACCAAGCCTATTACAGTCAAAGTGATGTCAAGAAGATTCAAGAAAGGTTAAAAGATCTAGAGATCAACTGTGGAGAGGTAGATGGTTATGCTGGCAAACAGACAATAGCAGCTGTTGTACATTTTCAAGACTTTCATAAGATGAAGAGAACAGGCATTGTTGATGAGGCAACAGCAAATAAAATGAGTATTTCCTACAGTTCTTTAGATGCAGACAACAACAAAAACAGTAAAGAAGTAACTGTTTCCTTAGTACGGTCATACATGGCCTATAACAATAGTGTTGGTAATGACTGGAGTACTGAAATTAATGTCGATGGACAAAGTATTAAGTACAGTGACTACACAGTAAGCTTGAAAAAAGGGCAATCGATAACCATAACAGCTAAGGCTACTGAAGATGATTCTATACCTGATGTTGGAAGGGCCAGTATAACACTAACTTATGATGACCTAATCAAGGGTAAAAGCTACACAGAAGAGCTAAGTGTCATTGTAAGAGAAAATAGAGGTAGGTATTCAGGGAATACTGCTGAGTGGGTGTTTGAAATTGATATAAAAGTATGATGAGTTAAACAATGAAATGATTCTCTAATTTATATCAGTTGAAATCATAGCTAAAGTCTTAAAGACCTATATTGGAAACTTGAGTTAAGATTAACTTGATATTAAAGAAAATGAAATAGAGTAATTATTATTGATGTAGAGTTCTATTAGGGTTAGAAGCATAAGGATGGTATTAACAAGACTCAAAAAAGGAGGTATATGATGTTGAAAGTGTTTATAAGTCACTCTCACGAGGAAAAAGATATTGCCATTGCCTGGCAAGAATTGTTAGAGCACATATCTCAGGGGGCTATTGAAGTCTGGCTATCAAGTGATACAAAAGTATCTGGTGGTATGAGAATAGGGGCTGAGTGGAGAGAAAATATATATGATAGGCTTACAGAGTCTGATTTTGTTATTGCTGTTTTGAGTCCGCGTAGTATAGAGCGTCCTTGGATATTGTGGGAAACAGGAGTAGCGAGTGGAACTAATAAGGAGCGTGGATTGATACCAGTTATCTATTCGATGCCGTTATCTGATTTTTCTGGTCCCTTAGCATCTTATCAAGCATATTCAGGTGAGGATGAAATCAAAATCATTGAAATCTGTGAAAGACTAATGACTGAAGCTCACCTAAAACCAAGACCTGAGTACTGGGGGCCAATTATAGAGAATTATATTGGTGTAGTGAAGCTTCATAGACCACCAAGAAGAGCTGGTGCTTCAGCAATAAACGTTTGGTTAAGAAGGATTGAATCGTATGTTAACACAGGTAGATCCTATGAGTTACCATCTATTGTTGATTCAATGTACTCATCTTTAGGGAGTAGAAATTCTATTGATGAGCAGATACACGAATTACTTAGTAAGGTTTTTTTGGAAGACAGGAACTTCGACTATGCTTTAACAGAAGTTGAAAAAGCCTTAAATCTACTTCCTGATGATCTTGGTTTACTGCATAGGAAAACTTTAGTATTACTCGAGACAAAACAATATCAAAGAGCAAAAGAGAGTATTGATATGATTCATAGGGAGTTCCCTGAGGCGAAATACTTGCCTGAAGTTGCTGGACTTGAAGGCAGGTTATATAGACAACTGTATGAGTGTACTGGGGAAAAAGATAATTTAGAACAATCGATAATTGCTTATGAAACTGCATACCAAAAGAATCGATATAGTTATTATTGTGGGGTTAATGCTGTTGTATTGAAGTATATAAATGGTTCTGTCAGTGAATCAAAAATACTGTGTGAAGACGTATTAAGTGTATGTACAGAGATACAGAAGCATGGAAAAGATTCATTTTGGTTAGATTTTACGATAGGAGAACTTAAGTTAATTTTAGGAGATGTAGAGGAAGCGATTATTGCTTACAAATCTGGTTTGAGCCGCGAGCCAAAACCCAAAGCCCGCCATCTAGAATCTGCATTCACTGCTATACAAAGAGTTTTTGATTATACGGAGTTGAATAAGGAAAATCTAGTAAGGTTTAAGGAACTTTTTGGTGAATAAGGAAACAAAAATACTATTACATAGCCACAATAAATTTTGGAGGTAAACATGAAAAAATATAAAGTTTTTATTAGCCATTCCTGGAAGTATGTTAATGACTTAAACAAATTGAGAAACTTGTTAGAACAAAGAGGTTACTTCAATGTGGAGTTTACTGAAGTTCCTCCTGACTGTAAAATTAACTCTTCAAATGCATACTATATAAAAAAACGGTTGAAAGAAAAAATAAAGTCAAGTGATGTGGTATTAGGAATTGCAGGGATGTATGCTAGTTATAGTGATTGGATGAACTGGGAGCTTAGTACAGCCATTTCAGAAGGTAAAAAGGTTATAGGCGTAGTTCCACATGGTGCCCAGAGAGTATCTACAATAGTTGCAGGTTATTCAAATGATATTGTTCGATGGAACACGGAATCTATTGTTAGAGCAATAAGAAAAAACTCATAATCACTATACCACACTGAGATAGACAAGGGTACTTAACTTCGAATAACTGCATCTATGGTTCATCGTGAGTTTATGAAGTATAGATTATAGTTTGGAGTTTGTTATAAGCAAGTAAAACTTGTATAGGTAATACTAAAACATGAGAAGTTTATAATGAAAGGGGAAAATCATGAAAAATTTATTTGTAGTATACAGTCATTTTGATGAGGAAGCAGTAGATTCTTTTAAGGCGATGTTGCAAAAAACCTTAAAGAAAGAAAACTTGGATCAATTTATCCATATACATGAAATGCGAGATCATCCTGCAAACGGAAAAGAATCAATATTGAGTACTAATGCAGATGATATTAACAAAGGAGATATTTTTCTATTAATGATGAGTAACCAATTTGTGACTTCAGATTACATAATGAAAGTAGAGTTAACTCCAATAGTTAAGAAAGTCATTAACAGTAATAATGATGCTCTGATGTGGAAAATTCCATTAAAGAAAGTAGATATTGATTTCAAGGAAAAAGTAATCATTGAAGGATCAAATACTTTTAAGTCTCAGAATGCAAGGATTATAGACAACTTTTGGGATGATATTCCTGAGCACCAAGATTCTCAACGTCTAATCTTTGTTAGTGATTTTGTAGAGCAATTAACACCCTATATCACAAATGACTTTGGTGATGAGATAAGATATGTCAATCAAATTCCACACATAGAAGAGTTTTTAAAGAATAAACCACGTGATTTAAAGGTGATATCAAAAGATTTTACACTTTTAGGTGCTAAGGCTATGCTAACTTCATTACCTCCAATACGCCATTTACTTGTTGTTGATGAAAACCAAGCTCTATTTGGTTTAATTAGCATTAAGGATGTCCTAAGATATAACTTTAAGAATAAGTTTAAGAAGAAGGGGCGATTTGTAACACTATCTCAGGAATCACAAAAAGCAACAGTTGGAGAATACTGCATACCGAATGAAAAAATACGATTTAGTGTTTTATCTGATTCTCCACCAATAGATAGCCTAATTAGATTACTACTTGGTGAACATGATGAGAAAAAAGAACCCTCAGTAGGAATGATACCAGTATTAAAAGAACAAAACTCATTTTCAAACAATGATTATGAATTAGTGAGCTATATTGATATTTTAAAGTTATATGAAAGATTGCCAGTCTCTAGAGAGTTAAAAAAGATAAAGGCAAGCGATTTCCCAGAGCAAAATCAGATGATTGCAGTATTTGATTCAGACTCAATTGATACTGTTCGAGAATTATTGTCTCAAGGTATAAGAACAGTTCCTGTCATAGATGATAATGAAAAGTTGATAGGGTTAATTCCAACAAATACGGTTCTTGATGTTTCAGACGAAAACATTACTAACAATGTACGAACTATTATGAATAAGGTAAATGCAAGTATGAAAAACATAGTACTTACAGAGAATATGAAGTTTAATACAATCGTTCAGAGATTCCTTCTTCATAGGGAATATACTTCTCTTCCTGTATTGAATGATAATGGGAATGTTCAAAAATTTATTGGATACAGTGATATCTTAAGAATGATGGCCGAAAAAATGGAGGCATACTGGGAGGACGAGAATAACAGAAGATAGAATGAGATTAATCGATTTTTCATACAGCATCAATTTCTGATTATATATTTATTTGTATTCACCACCTCTCCCTTATGAGGGAGAGCTGGTGTATTAGTTAAAGAAAGAATACACCGTTGAGTTATTGAATGGAAATATAACGAGTCTTTTGTAGATGGTCAAGGGTTATAGATGTAGGACACTAGTTTTACACCAGAGGATTTGTAAACTAGTGCTAAAGTAGAGAAAATAAAAGGACAATAAGTTCCCAAAAGTGGGGTCTTAGGTTAACATTTGAAATACTTACATTGTGATAAAACTCTGTAACTGTTTTTGATTAAAATGAACTGGAGTAAGAATGAAAGTATTAAAACAACTCATTTCAATGTATCTGATGATTAAATCAGCGAGCAATTTGATATATTATGTGAAATTATTGATGTTAATAGTAGTAATAGTGATATAGGAAAAATAAACAATTTCTTAAATGAAAATTCATTTTGCATTTTATATGATGCAACTACATATTTAGCAAACAATGTTACAACAGTTAGTATTAGTAATAATGTAATGAAATTGTCAATATTGAAAGCGGAAAAAGAAGTGATATTGAATTACTACAAAATACTAATCTATGTTAAACGTACTAAAAGGGGGATTACATGCATTTTTTAAAGAATTTTATCACAACTCATAGTGGGATTTATATGTCAGAAGATGATTATCAAAAACTACTACACATATTACTGAATGAAATTGATGAAACTAGTACAGATGAAGAAATTGAGAGAATAATAAATAGTTTTATTAAAGAACATGGAGTAAATGGACTATTTGAAGCTAGCACAAAACTAGTTAGTAAAATTACTTCTGATAGCATCAAAAGGAATGCAATAAAACTAGAGCTACTAAGAGCAAAAAAAAATAAGAAATGAATGAAGTAAATGTTATATACTTGATAGCGGGAATTCTAGGTGGATTTATAGGACCGATAAGCTTTACGTATGCTGTAGTAGTTAGTTTGAAAGAGAAAAAAAGACAAGAAATCGAAGAAGATAGATTAAATAAAGAAAAGCAAGCTTTTGTTTTGAGAGATGAATCACTTATGAGAGATAAGAGATATTTTAGAATAAAAGAGAAAAAAGAGTCCTTATCAGAATCATCAGTTTATCTAGATGTTAAGTTAAAGACGTACATTTTTTTGCTTGAGAAGGAAAAAGAAGGTACTATTTATTCAACTGAAGTGAAGTTGATAGAGTTTGAGTTACATGAGTACTTAATGATTTTCACTAATAAGTTTGAAGCTTTTTTAGATGAAGTCGATCATTTCTGTCTTAGATACAAAGACTGGATACTACAAAGTAAATCTGATACTGATCTTGCAAATGAGATTAAAGAAACTCTTGTAAAATTTATTGAGTTTATTGATAAGATACAATGTAGTATGGATGATCTTTATAGACCTTTAATGGGTAAGAGGGCTCCTAGATATATCTTACATAGTTATAGATCATATTATCAGGTACTGAAAAAATTGAATAAATGTGGATATAAAACAAATCAGTTTATTGAATATAATAATATAAGATTAAATAGAGGAGAAAGTGCTTTGTTCTAGATTTAATATTATTTGGTAAAACTACATATACTATGGGATTGTACATTATGGTGAAATTGAAGGAGGAAACATTGAAAGATAACTTAATAAGTTTAAAAGATGAAATAATGAAAATTCACTATGGAGATGAAACAGAGTTAAAGCGTGTTATTGATAAAGCTATGTTGTATGTTAAGGCAATTAATCCAGATACTGAGCTTATATCTGAAATGGATAGAAACCATTTTTATGGATATGTTTTAGATGATGAAGTTGAAGCGACTAAGAATTGGGAAAATGGGAAAAAAATAGTGTGTAATGCGATTGATTTAATAATCGAGGAGGCTGAAATTAATGAAAGACCAATAGAAGAAAAAGTTATAAAGAAAGAGATGGGAAATGTAAATTTGAGAAAAATATTTATAAGTCACAAATCAGAAGATAGTATGTTAATTGATGGATTTGTCGAATTACTGGAAGCGTTAGGATTAAATCATGAGCATATAATATATACTTCAAAAGATGGATATGGTATACCTTTTGGTGAGAACATTTATGACTATTTAAAAGCAACTTTGAACGATGAGACTATGATGATATTCATGCTGTCAAATAATTATTATAAAAGTGTAGCATGTTTAAACGAGATGGGTGCGTCGTGGGTTAATTCCACTCAAAGTTTTGCTTTCATGTTGCCATTGTTTTCATATCAAGAGATTGAAGGTTCGATTGATCCAATGGGGATTGCAAGTCAATTGAATAATCGCCATAAGCTGACTGAACTTAAAAATTTCATAACAGAAAAGTTTGAATTAACTCGAATAAGAGATGAAATATGGGAAGAAAAGAGGGAAAAGTTTATTACAGACTATAATAATAAATTGACGATTTATTATTCAAATAATAATCCATATAGAGTTAGGTTTTATGAGTTTGACGAGATAAATAAGACTTTATTATATCGAGTTTTAAATGATTCTGATAATAAAGTTAAGTTTAGAAATATTGAGTTGTACTTTGAAGTAAATGGTTCAGAAGAGGTCGTTAAGATAACTGACGATAAGATCTTTTTACCAAGAGAAAATTGTATCAGAGTTCATGAATTAGATGAGGATATTTTTGAAAGATTGTCTTGGGGAGTGTCTACTCGTAGTTCCTGTAATTTCAAGAAGTTATAACTCAACTTAGTTATAAATTTGATAATAACCAAGAGAAAGTGACCATGTTGAGATTAATTTTCACACGGTCTTTTCTTATGTTTATTTTGATGTGATGTTACTTGATGATTGTTCTGTTAGGAGAACTGGTACGGACCTACATTGCTAGAATAATTTGTAGTTTTGATACTAATCTTCTAGAATGTAGTTGGGAAGCATCATTGGGAGTAAGCCTAGTATTGTATATAGTTACTTATTTTATGATAAACTAAAATGAAGATGAAGATATGATGGTTGAAACGAGATAAGGTTTACCACTTATATTTACTTTATATACGTAATCAGATAAACATAAGTTCAAGAACGAAATCAAGGAGAAAACAAATGAGATTCATACCATCAATACTGAATAGCAGAAATCTATTTTTACCTTTGAATACTGTTCTAACAGAGGCGAAGACTAATCAGAATCTTCAAAGTTTAGTTGAGCAATTCTTATACAGAGCGACATGTGTAGTTTTAAGTATAGAGCGTATGATACAAGCACAAAATACAGCTCTAGAATTAGTAGATATTTATAGGAGTCAACTTAAACCTGGTAAACTAGGTAGGATAGCAGTTTCGGTGGAGCCTCTTTTTGAAGTTTATGCGCAAATTCCTGCTGCATTGTCTCAATTGATTGTAATGCAGAATCAACTGCTTAAAATCTGCGAGTTTCATTTTGACATCAATGGGAATGCTCCTAGTAGTTTAAATAAAGCTCTAAAAAAGTGTCTGACAAAGTTTGGATTTTCTGAGGAAGTGGATAGGTTATTTAATCATTATTGGAGAGAGAATGGTGAGTTCATTAGGAACATAAGAAACATCAACGAGCATCATTCTGCTCTCATTGATTACACATTTTATGAACTACTTGATGAGAAATCAAAGATTACTATACTATTACCTGATAACCCAGAAGTAAAATCTCAAAATAAATTTACTTATAAAAACAGTTTAGATGCAGTTCAAACAGTAATTCAGAGTTTTAGGGCCCTTGATAAGCTTGTTACAGATCTATTCTCTATTGATCCAAAAAAGATTGAACTATTTCAACCTTCCTTATCTTTATCGCAAGTAGGAGAACTTGTTCCTGGTGAGGAAAGAACACTTGGACTGATGATTAACATATTAAATCATGTAGTTAGTGAAACTGGGGTGAAACTTGTATTGGATACGATTGAGTTGAGCCAAATTGTTCCTAAAGATGGAAGTGGCAATCTGTCAGTTCGGAAACTAGTTCCTGATTCTGAATTAGACATGAATGATTAATAGTTTCTATGTAGGACCAAGATTTTGCCTTTAACTACTTTGGTTGGGAGAACTGGTACAGACCTTAATGACTGACGTATTATATAAGAATGGCTACATACAAAGAAACCCACACGATTTCTCGTGTGGGTTTGCTGGTGCCGAAAGCGGGAATCGAACCCGCACGCCCCGAAGGGCTCTGGATTTTGAGTCCAGCGCGTCTGCCAGTTCCACCATTTCGGCAGGCAGTGTCTTATTAAGACAAGAATTATAATACCATATATCCTATGATTTTACAATTGCTTTTAGGTTTTTATTTACATATTATATGATAAAATTTATCTGGCTTGCATAAGAGGGATTCATTTGTTACAAAAGGCCTTAAACTTATTGTGGTTGAGTTTGAAGGTTAAAGAGTCATAGGACTGACCATTGATTACTTTAAAGTCTTTTTCTCTATGGCATTCTTCAAAGCCAAGCTTAGTCATGAGCCCGATAACACGCTTATTACCAGACCAAGTTTGGGTATGAATGTCCTTGATCCCATGGTTAATAAAGTAGTGAATGAATAGGATCCAAGCAGCTGTAGCATATCCCTTTCTTCTAGAAGCAAGATCTGGTAAACCAATACCGATAGTACAGAAACCTTCCTCCCTTGTGTACTGGTAGTTCTCATCTATTCTATAGGCATTGCACCACCCGATATGCTTTTGGTCTTCATCATTGATGCAGACCTGAAAACTCCATCTGACTTCATTGTCAGGTTTTTGCTGTTTGAGCTTTTCAAGCTGCTTATGTCTGTAGGCTTCTGGGTCAAAGTCATCTTCTTCCCAGGGGGCATCCCAAAGCTGCCACTCAGTTTCTACAAGTTCCCAGTGAATCCTATCCTCTATATCTGATTCTATGAAATCCCTCAGGATTACCTTATCATTTTTTATCTGCATTTTGTCTCTCCTGACTTTTTCTCATTACTAGTAGGATATCATGTATCTTTTAAGAATTCATCGATTTCATCTAAGTTAACTTTCACACATAGGATATAGGGCTTTTCATTTTCAGTCCAATGGCCATAAGACATTGCAACCAGTGTATGATCTCTTATTTCTAGGCCAGAATAACCGCAATCGACACCCTCATAGTTTTTCTTGAGACGGATTCTGTATTGACCACCTCTACCCTTAAGGATATCCTCATAGCGTCCTACCCAGGCCACCCAGTCGCCATAGGTAGTACTGCCCAGCTTGGTGTCTCTAAAGACACAGACAAGTCTTCCGTCAGGGGTGTATTTTATGATATGTCTGTCACCGGTAAGGCTAGTGGGCCCCTGGACAGGCTTTGACCATGTCTGACCGTAATCATTACTGGTCGCTATAAATGAGTTATGCTTTCTTGTGTTATCACGCATCAGCAAAAGAAGCTGACGGCCATCTGGAGATAAACATGCCCCAGCTTCAGCAAGATAGGCCTGAGTATCAGAAAGGATCACTTCAGGCTGATCCCACTGATTCGTTTCAGGATGATAAATCACCTTGTATATTTTTGAAACATCACCTTTTCTCTTTTGTCCGAAATAAGATTCGTAGATCACTTCCCTATTGGACCAAACTCTAGTTGAGTCATCTTGTGTTGTTGCATCCAGGGTTTCTTTTGACCACTGTCCCTCATCATCCATCTGACTCCGAGCCAGCTCAACCCGTATGTCGTTGTCACTTGTTGACTTGTACAAGCGAAACCTAGAATCGTTACGATCCTTGTTTATATAACGACCATCATCATGGAAAAAGCCAATGTACCTGCCATCTGGTAACTTAATCAAGCTACTCATGGATACGTTACCCCCAAAGTCACCAATGGGCTCGAGGTCTGACCAGACCTCCTTATCTGGATCGTAGAGTGAGCTTCTGATGGGCAGGTGACCAGTTATCATCAGCAGCTGGTTTTTCCGGTTAGCATGTTCAATCTCATACAGGGTTGGTACTTGAAGCAGGGTCAACCAAGTATCAGGGACCTTAAGCCTTTCACTCCATGAGTCACCAAAGTCCCGACTCTTTTTTAAGAGGGCTTGCCCTCGACCATGGCCGCGCATATAGGCAGCATAAATACAATTGTCCACGGAGTATCTTACAGCAGATACATGGGCCAGGTAGCGGTTTTTTTCCTTGTCAACGATGACCTGCTTGTCTCGGTCATCATTGAGATCTATTGTGGGGATTGGTCCCTTGATTAAGTTCACTTCATTCTCTCCTTTATATATAAGCCCACCTCAAAGGTGGGGGCCTTATAAATAATACTATAACATTTACAGGGATTTTATTAGACTTATATTTACATTTTTGTTATACTATATAATGGATTCTGTCCAAAACTCCCTTTCTGTGTGAAAGGGTGTTTTTTGATTAAGACATCTTATTAGACTTAAATAATAGACTGGCATTTGCTTGCCAGTCTATTATTTTTCTTTACTATTGATTTTGATTGAGTCTTGCCCTTATCTGCCTTGCTAAATCCGAGTCAGGTGATATATGTCTAAGATAGAAGTCAAGAGACTTGTATATAACCCTTTGACCATCAATCCAGGTCTCTATCTCCTCTGACGAAAATGCTTCATAGGTTCCTGAATAAAATAAACAGTGGATTTTTTCACCCTCAAGATTGAACTTAAAATGCTTCAAGCCATAGTCCTTTTCCTCTGTAATGTCTGAGGGCTCATAAGCTAAAAATAAATCTCTAACATCGTGCTCTGTACCAGATGGAAAACATATATCGATATCATCCATTTCTACCGACATACCATCTATAAATAAGGAGGTCGAACCATCAAAGTGATATCTCACTTTGTTTTCATCAAAGAGCCTGGCCAAGTTTTTAATCGTATTCATCGTTTGCATCTCTACCTCCACTTCATTTAGATAAAACATCTCCCTTATTATACTTCATATGATCTGGGAGGTATATTGGTTTTTACTCGATCGACAAAATAACCATTTGAAGAAGGACCAATCTATTTGGGGGCTTACTTTGACTCACCAGGTTCTCATGGACAGGCTACTGGTCCCCCTTACGCCAGAGAAGGACAGACTCACTCATGATTTCCCTTATTTCTGCCTCGGTTTTACTGCTGATTCCCCTATAATCACCGGTATAATAGTAAACCTCTTCTACATCAGAAGCCCCCTTATCCTCATAGACCAGGGTGACTTCAGAATATATTTTAGAACTTGATACAAGCTTATCCCAGGACGTATGGGTCAGGTAGAAGAAGACATAGTTCTTGTCTGTTTCATCATCATTCAGTTGGATGCTGGTCAGACTAAACTTAGACCATTCTGAGCCCATGAGCTTTGCCGTCAGGTCACCATCCTCCATTTTAACTAAAATGTTGTCATTGAAGGCTATAGTCTTTTCATGACTGTTTAATCCCTTCATGCCCAAAAGTAAGACGAGTAAAAGGCATAGAAGAGATGAGATAGAAACCAGTAGGTGCTTCTTGTGGATCTGTTTTTTTATCCGCTTGAAGGGCTTCACATTTTTATCTACAGGAAGCACAAGCTCCTTCTTCATTTGCTTGAGTTCCTGGTCACAGGCCTCACATGTCTTAATATGTTCTTCCACTATAAGCCTACTATCATCACTTAATATGTCTTCTGTATATAGGGGTAACAAGTCTTTGTTGACGTCACAGGTAATTTTCATAAATACTCCTCCATAGATTTTCTTAACTTAGATTTTGCTCTGTGATAGGTAACACATGCCCAGTTTTCCGTTTTTCCGTAAAGCCTAGCGATTTCTTTAAAGCTCAGGTCTCCATAAATTCTTAAGAAGACAACCTTTCTATAGGGCTCACTTAAGCCTGATAGATGACCTTCTACGACACGACTTAACTCCCTGTTAATGACCAGGTCTTCAACATTGGCTTCGATGGATTCTGCTTCCACATGGTTCTTAAGGAGGTACTTCTTATTCTTTTTCAAGTAAGAATAGTAGGAGAACTTGGCTATCTGGCAAAGCCATACCCGGATGTCGCAGCTACCCTTAAAAGAATCCAAGGACTTCATGGCCTTAAAGAAGGTTTCTGATGTTATCTCTTCAGCAAGTCCGTCATCATGACACAGGGCTTTCACAAATAAATAGACATCATTAAAATAGTCATAATAAATCTGTTCGATATCAGTCAATTTTTCACCCCTTTCTACATATAGGACTCCCCAGCTCCTAGAATCTTACAAAAGAATTTTACTTTTTTTAAGACTAGCTAAACTGGAGGTCTAAGGGTCATACCACTTATATGATAGTATAAACCCATATGAAAAAGATATGGCCAAGATGAGTTTATAGCTTTCCTGTTGTTTTTTATTGGCTACCTGCCTGTGTGTGATCTAGTCATAAGAGGCAACAAGATATGACTGCTTTATATAGATCCTGTTAGGAAGCATTTATTGATCAGAGATTAAAAATCTTTTGAAAGTATTAAGACCTGCCTGGCTTCTTGAGTTTACCCTCATAATATGCTACCGTTAACATAAGTGAGGAGGAATATTATGGCAAAACATGAGATATCAGAATCAAGAAAATTATTGTACTATGGGGGCATGATTATATCAGGAATTGGTTTTTTGTTCTTCTTATCAACCTTTGTTAGGGTGGCTTTTGGCATGAAGGATATGGGTGCCCATGGGCCGTCCATGGGGAGTTTTATGGGACCGCCCATTATTGGTATGATTTTAATGATTGTCGGTGGTATCATGAGAAATATAGGCATTAAGGGAACAGCCGGGTCTGGCCTGGTCTTAGATCCTAAGAAGGCCAGAGACGACCTCAAGCCCTGGACCAAGATGGCGGGGGGCATGGTGGATGATGTCTTAGGGGAGACCTCTTTAGGCTCTAAGGGTGGATCATCCTCTGCAAGTGAAGTAGTAAAGGTAAGGTGTCCAGAGTGTAGGACCCTTAACGAAGAAGATGCAAGATTCTGTAAGTCTTGTGGCCAAGGCATATAAGACATGGATAGGGCCTAGTCTTGTCCTATTTATAAGTGATAAGGAGGAATGTTATGGCAAAAAATGAGATATCGAGTTCAAGAAAATTTTTATACTATGGTGGCATGGTCCTGATAGCCATTGGCCTGATCATCTTTTTCTCTAACTTTGTGAGACTGGCTATGGGAGATAGACAAAGTAAGATACAAATGCCTTCCATTGAGAATTTTGGCACAGAAGACTTTTCTGTTGGAGGCTTTGAGATGGAGTCGTCATCAGGGCCTAATATGATGGGACCCTCTATCCTGGGGATAGTTTTAATAGGCATTGGGGGTGTCATGAGAACCATCGGTGTCAGAGGAGCAGCTGGATCTGGTTTGATCCTAAACCCCAAGCAGGCCAGAGAAGACCTCAAGCCCTGGACCAAGATGGCAGGGGGGATGGTAGATGATGTCCTGGGTGAGACCTCTATAGGGGCTAAGGACAAGTCACAGGGGTCTGTTAAGGTCAGGTGTACAGGGTGTCGTGCTCTGAATGATGAAGACTCTCGCTTCTGTAAGGCGTGTGGCCAAGGCATATAAGAATTGGACAGGGGTTGCCCCTGTCTTTTTGTTTACCCTAAAAGGATTGTCAAATCTTCATAGGGGGCCATATGAGACTTTGAATAGACGGTGTCTGATATTAGTGATAAACTATTGAAAAATGGAGGATAAGACATGTTTGTATATACAATTAAAAATGATCAATTACAGGTTAAGATACGGACCCACGGGGCGGAACTCCAGTCTATCAAGAAGGTGGACTTGGACCATGAATTTCTCTGGCAGGGGGACCCAGCCTACTGGAACCGAAAGGCCCCCATCTTGTTTCCTATAGTGGGCCTCTTAAAGGAAGATACCTACTATATAGAAGACAAGGCCTACCACATGACCAAACACGGCTTTGCAAGAGATTCAGACTTTAGGGTCATTGACCAGGAAGATCATACAATCACCTTGGAACTAGAAGATACCCAGGCCAGTCAGACGGTGTACCCTTATGCCTTCAGTCTTCAGGTGACCTACACCTTAGAAGATAATGCCCTGGTTACATCCTACCGGGTTGTTAACAGGGGCCTGGACGACATGCCCTTTTCTATAGGTGGCCACCCAGCCTTTGCCCTGGCAGGGAGCAGTCACTTTGTATTTGAGGCGGAAAGGATCCACACGGACCTTATAGAAGCAGGCGGTATCAACACCCAGGGCAAGGTCATCGACCTGGACCATGGAACCCTGGCTATTTGTGAACACCTCTTTGACCATGATGCCCTGGTTCTGAGAAATATGGACCGGGTAGTCCTTAAAACAGGAGACAGGACCATTACCATGGACTGTCCAGGATTTCCCTATCTGGGCCTATGGTCTAAGCCTGGCAAGACCCCCTTTGTATGCTTGGAACCCTGGTATGGCCTAGGTGACCTGGTGGACCACAATCAAAACTTCTTAGAGAAAGAAGGGGTCAGACTCCTAGAACCAGGCCAGGACTTCCTGGCGACCTATAAAATTACTTTAGATTAATTTAAGGTTTCGAATGAGGCTTTTGGGTATAAAGATAAAGAGGTGATTTTTATGCATACTCGAAAAAAACTCGAACGTTGCCTTAAAGAAGGTAAAAGAATACAAGTGAATAAGGATAGCAAGATTATTATGTTCTCAGATACCCACAGGGGGGACAACTCCCTGTCGGATGAGTTTGCCCATAACCAAAATCTCTACTTCCATGCCTTGACCCACTATTACAAGGAGGGTTATACCTACATAGAACTAGGGGATGGGGATGAACTCTGGGAACACAAGCACTTCAAGCATATTAGGTATGCCCACTCGGATGTTTTCATTTTATTGAAGAAGTTTTATGATGCTGGCCGTATGGAGATGATCTATGGCAACCACAACATGGAGCTCAAGAAAGACCATTTTGTCAAGAGGAACCTCTATGCCTTTGTAGACGAGTTCACCGATTCGGTGGAACCCCTCTTCCCAGGCATCCAGGTCCATGAGTCTCTGGTCCTGGAACACGAGGGCAGCAGGGACATCCTTTTAGTCCATGGCCACCAGGGGGACTTTACCAATGACCAACTTTGGAAAATGAACCGGTTCTTCATGCGCTACTTCTGGCGTTTTATGCACATTGTCGGCTTCAAGAACCCAGCCTCACCAGCCAAGAACATCCACCACAGACATACCCTAGAGAAGCGGTATTCCAAGTGGATCAAGGAAATGGACCAGATGATCATCATGGGCCATACCCATCGGCCTAAGTTTGCCAACCCGGGAGAGCTGCCCTACTTCAATACAGGGACCTGTGTCCATCCAAGAAACATTACAGGCATTGAGATTGTTGATGACAAAATTCAACTGGTAGAGTGGAAGATTCTTGCAGGAGATGATGGCATTCTCAAGGTGGTTAGACGGGTTATGAGAGGACCTAGATTACTAGACGACATTTAAGAGCTGTAGAAGAGTCTACGGCTCTTTCTAGGGTCAATTGACGATAAAATCTACCTATGATATGATGAATATGTTAAAATATTCTAATAATTTGAAATGAAAGTTTATATAAATGGAGGACTTATGGACTACAAAATAGTATCAGATAGCAGTTTAGATTTTAATGAAGATTTGAAGAAGGATATCCCTGTAGACCAGGTTCCCTTCAAGCTTTACATTGATGAGAAAGAATTTGTGGACGATGAGAGTCTGGATGTCATCGACTTTATCGACCAAATGGGCAAGGCTAGCAAGGTACCTAGGACAGCTTGTCCATCCCCTAATGATTTCATGAAATCCTTCCAGGGGCCTGAATCGGTCTTTGGTATTACCATTTCTTCTAAGTTGAGTGGGACCTATAACTCAGCCATTCTTGCCAAGAACACCCTCTTAGAGGAAGTTAAGAAGAAAATTCATGTTTTTGATTCCAAGTCAGCCTCTGTAGGCCAAACCCTCATTGCCATCAAGATCAAGCAACTCTTAGACAAGGGCCTTGACTTTGACAAGGTTGTAGAAGATGTGGAAGCCTATATAAAGAACATGAAGACCTTCTTCATAGCTGAAAACCTAGATAACTTAATTAAGAATGGTCGTATTCCATCTTGGAAGGGGAAATTGGCCATGGCCCTTAAGATTCGTCCTATTATGAGGGCTGTTGATGGAGATATCCATGAGTATGAAAAGGTACGGTCTTCTAAGAAGGCCTTTGAAAGACTGGCTCAAATCATCAAGGAGCAGGTAAGCGATGCGTCTCAGAAGGTTTTAGCCATCAGTCATGTCAACAACCCATCACGAGCCGAGTCTTTGAAGGCTAGGGTAGAAGAATTATGCAACTTTAAAGATATTGTTATTGTACCAACCCACGGCTTAACCTCTTTATACTGTGATAACCAAGGCATTATTGTTGCCTTCTAGGAGGGTCTTATGAAAGTTACAATCCTACAAATGGACGTTGTAAAGGATAAAGAAGCCAACTTAAAAACTGTAGAAAATTACTTCAAAACATCTCTTAGCGGTGCCGACCTAGCACTGCTTCCTGAGATGTTTAATTGTCCCTATGAAGTGGGCCTCTTTTCAGACTATGCAGAAGAAGAGGGGGGGCGGACCTACCAGTTCCTTGCTGACCTGGCCAAAGAATACCAGGTGGCCATTGTTGGAGGCTCTATTCCTGAGAAGGCTGGTGACAAGATCTACAACACCTCATATATTTTTAACAAGGAGGGTCTCTGTGTGGGTAAGCACCGAAAGACCCACCTCTTCGATGTAGACATCAAGGGAGGGATCACCTTCAAGGAATCAGATGTCTTATCACCTGGACAGGCCTATACCCTTGTGGACCTTGGCTTTACAAAAATAGGTGTTTGTATCTGTTATGATATGCGGTTCCCTGAGTTTATCCGTCAGATGGTCCTAAAGGGAGCCCAGCTCGTGACCATTCCAGCAGCCTTTAATACCACCACAGGCCCTGCCCATTGGTCAGTGACTGCCCGGGCCCGGGCCATAGACAACCAGTGTTTTGTAGCCTTGGCTTCACCTGCCCGGTCAAAAACCAGCACCTACCAGGCCTATGGTCATTCCCTTATGGTCAACCCCTGGGGAGAGGTTTTGGGTGAAATGGACAAGGAGCCAGGATGTCTGACCCTAGACCTTGACTTAAGGGAGATTGAGACTGTCAGACAAGCCCTTCCCCTACTCAAGCATAGGAAGGAAGAGGTCTATGGGTAAGTATTATTTCTTGCTCAAGAAAATGACACCCGACATGGGATATGCTCTAGAAAGATAAGACACCAGACCCTGCTTTTACATGGGGTCTGTTTTTGTTATAATAGTAGTGTTGTTCTTATAATATTTATTATGGAGGGATTATGAAGAAAAGAATTATCTTATTATTGGCATTGATTCTAGTGCTAACACTTACTGCTTGTGGTAATGATAAAAATACTACAGACATTCAAAATGACAGCAAGAACATTAATGATCAAAAACATGAACCTGAGGATCAGCAAGAAGTGACTAATGAGGATGAGACTGCTGATCAGGAAGATATGGGTAATGACCAAGTAGAAGAGTTTGTTATTGACTTTGATAATGAAGAAGACATTGAAATTCTTAAGGAGGCTATCTTTGACTATGTGACTGAAAGTGGTGTAACAGGAAGAGATAGAATTTACACCCACCTAATCAACAAGGGTGCCAAGGCTGACATGGTTGACCTTATTGATTTTATTGATGATTTAAAGGAGGCTACAGACAACTTCAATAATATGAATGAAGATGGTAGTTTTTCTGAGGAGCCTACAGATGTTGTAGAAAAGATTCACCGAGACTACTTTAAGTTTCTAGAGACGTTTGTTGTAGCTGAAGATGCAGCCTACATGACTTATTCATTAGATAACCTAGAAGATTATATAGAGTATCTAATCGTATCAGAAATAACGTATTCTACGCCAGGTGAAATTCCCTTAGACTTCCACAGAGAGGTTCACCGCTACAATCAAGAGGGACTTGAAGACATAAAAGATCTAGCGGATAAAATAAGAGAAAATGATTATAATACCCTTGCAAAATTCAAGTTGTCTGATTTATACGGTGAAATGAAGAATATTGACTTATTAGATGTCGTCTTCGATGGCCTGGATAATAATTATATTCTAGATTCCCTGGAGGCAATTGGTGGAAGGGACTTATATGATAAAATAAGGGATCCAAAAATCTATGAGGCCTATAACGTGGAATCAACCATGACCATTACTAATTATCTTGCATTCACTATAGCATCTAATTATCTACCAATAGAGGTTTCGATAAATGAAAAGGGCGATTTAATTGTTGATCCTATTATTCAATCGGTAGCAGATGATGTGCCTGAAAACCTATCTGCCCTTGTCCAACAATTAGAAAGCCAACATGACCCAACCTTCCTCTTGTTAAACTTTGCTTATGAATACACTGACATTGATGGAGTTGAATCTGAAAGAGCAGACCAGGTTACGGTTCGTGTGACCATAGATGGTCATCAAGGGAGCCTTGATAACATCAATTACATGCATGTAGAGTCTGGCCGTTTAGTATTTGAGGATGTGAGTATAGGGGACTATAAGTTAGGAATGGCAGTAGATAATGGTCAATTGTACTTAAATGGTATAACCATACCCCAGGAGAAAAACAGCCTTTATACGAATGAGCGGGCCCTGCCTAAAGAAGTTTACCTAGAGGGTGAGCTGGTAGCTTACACTGATCTACCAGATAGTTTGCTGGCTAATCCGAGAGATTATATCAATCTAATTGCTGAAAGCATGTACTCTACATTAAATATAATCAGTGAAGAGGATTATTATGTATCCTATGAACTCATCAATGACCTTTATACTAAGAAAATTATTGTAAAGAAGTTTATCTTTGAAGTGAACCTTGAGGGAGACCCCTTCGTTGATGTCAAAGTCCTTGAAAAATATGAGTATCCTTTAGCCAACAAGACCTGGTAAACAAAGATGTGCCCTTTACTTATTCAAGTGAACTTGTAAGGCTATCTAGTATGATTTAAACATCTCCAGTACTAACTGGGGATGTTTTTTATAACCTGAGGGATCTCTGGGACATGTCAAGTCCCAATCCTTTATTGACTTTTGATGAAAATAAGTCATATAAGGCGGCTGTACACCATATATTGTGTTGCATACTTACAAATAATACTTTATATTGTATAGGTTCTTTACTCGACCCGGGCATAATGATACTATTAGACTAGTGTTAAAATAGGGGGAGGGTAATGTGTCATACACCAGTACTTATCGAAAAAATTACTTACATAAAGGAGAATACTGTAACATGTCAATTGTAGTCGATGGAATAATTGGGGCAGGTAAAACAACAGTTGCTAAAATGGTATCGGACCACTTAAACATTCCTATGTTTGAGGAGCTATCTAATGATCATTTGGGCAATACCTTAGAGCATAGGATGCTGGATCGTTTTTATGGAGACCAGAGCAGGTGGTCAGCTATCATTCAGGTCATGTTCTTAAATGAACGCTTTAGGGACCTGAAGCAAATAGAAAAAGATGGCCAGTTTGCCATATTAGATCGTTCTATATACGGTGATGAAATTTTTGCAAAAACCATCAACAAGCGGGGAAACATGTCAGATGATGAGTTAACCATCTACCAAGAACTCCTGCATAACATGTTAGAGCATATCAAACCACCAAAGCTCTTGATCTATTTGGATGTGTCTATTGATACCTCAATGGAAAGAATCAAGAAGAGACATAGGGGGACAGAGGCCGACATGATTCCAGTAGACTACATGGTTGACCTAAGAGATACTTATGAAGAATGGTACAATGAGTTTAACTTATGTCCTAAGATTAGGATTGATTTGAACGAAAGTGCTGTGGATGACCAGGGGAACATTATCCCTCAAGTTAGAGACAGGATTTTAAAAGCTGTTACTGAAGCCTATGACCAGTGTAGAAAAGGGACTGTGGTAAGCACCAGTCAAGTAGGTTAAATACATAATCAAGAGAAAGTCCATTGTTGTGACTTTCTTTTTTTGCCTTAGATCACTCGTTTAACCAATAAGGACTCAAGAATTCAAGGAGGAGGGTAAAGGCAGACCTATGAAAAAGGACACCGAATGGTGTCCTTAAGGATTAGTTTTCTTTATTGTAGGCTGACCCAAAAACTTCTGACCCAGAATTAGATGCTGGAGCACTTTGGCCTCCGCCCGAATAGTTGTTTCCAATAAATAAAAACACACAGCCGATAATAACGGCTACTATCCCAACTGGGATAATGGTTCCAAAGGCTCTCGATTCAAGGCCCACCAGGGGGCCGAAGATAGCCAATAGACCTGCTACAATTAATTTAATACCACTTCTTCTCATTTCAACCTCATTTCATAAAACAATACATACTAGCAGAACTTTAAGTTTCTGACTAATAATAGTCCAATTCACATAAATCAGACTTACTCTCGAAGCTATTATATCATAAATAAGTCATTTCAGACACATACCGAGTCCATTTGGCTTTATAAGTAAGATAGGTTTAATTGGATAGCCAGACTCTTGGCCATACCAGTGTTATTGATTGAGTCCTTGAATTTTTAAGTAGGCCAATCTGTCCTAGTTTCATCTGTTTCAGATAAATGGGTGAGCAGGTAAATAAGCTCAAGGACTTCAACTGGCAAATCATCTATTTGCTCTTTCATCATAAGGAAACCTCCGTTTGAGTGCTGACTTGATGTTCTGTACGTACTGTTTGGTGACTACCATCATCAGAATTATAAGCCACAGTATGATTCATGTGGTTGTATGTGTATGTGACACCTTCAAATCCCATGTCATTTATTTTTTTTGATATGGAAGTCTCTCTTTTCTTAACATAAGTAATAAGTGTTGGAGAATCAGTAGTTAATTTCAAGTTCATTCGATGGTCAGTAACGTGAATATCAAATTGACCATGGCCGTAATTAAAGTACAAGAAATTAAGCTTTAAGACAAAATTGCCAAAGGACAATGTCTCATCGAGTTGAATAAAACTTATATCTAAGACCTGCATATCCTTACTAGGCAAAAGATGCATGAGTAACTCTTTATCAGATGTTTGGTTGATAAGTTGTCTGTCCAATATTTTCTTTGCGCACATCCTTTTCATTTGCAAGTCCTTCTTAGAGTAGCCTGGGCTTGATAAATCGGATATAATAGTCTTTCTGTTTCTTTCAATACCATCAAACTTTATAGCAATGTTTGAAAGATGCAGCAATTTAAACACATGTCTAGCTTTTGCTGTGTATGCATTGGGACGATTGCTTGAATGACCATCTGGGCTTTTAAAGACAGTATTTATCATACGGGTTTTAGAGATCGGCTTTACTTCTAAAGATTGACAGGCTTCCATTAAGGCCTTTATATTCTCAGGGCTATCATTTCTTTCAACTTGGTCTGACAATTTTTTAATGTATCTTAGGGTTTGATAATCATGATCCTTGATATAATCCGAATAGGATTCTGATAATAAGGCATCATGTAGGATATCCGAGATACCCTTAGCAGTATTTATGTTGACAAGACTGCTACCTATAGACTTAATATTGTGAATCGTTTTTTCATAACTTTCCTGAGCGTTTAAATAATCATAGGGTAACCGGGAAAGAGACTTGAAATCATGGTCAGATAAATGGCCATCATTACCTAAAATAGCCTCCCTAACCAGGACCTCAAAATCATAGTTAGACATGTCGTCTACAATCGTCTTGAAATGATTATCAATATTGTCCTTGATATGGGCTTTCAATCCATCATCGGTCTGGCCTTGAATGGTCTTGTCTAGGACCACTTGCATAGTTGGATGCACAAAATATCCATATTCCTCATAAGTCACCCCCGTGTAAGAGGCATGAACATTTTTTGTGTAGTGATTGCCTTGAGTGTTATGGTGAATGATGTTGACATTTTCATGAAAAGACTGAGTTCTTACAACCTTCTGCCTTTCCTGGATTATTTTGATCATTTGTTCTGTCAAGGTTTCAGACAGGATATCCATGATCAATTGAGAACTATCAGAGCCCTTGTTTTCTCTGATGTACTTTGAAAGAAAATTAGCCTCTTGAATACTTGTTCCCACTTTTGCTAATTTAACAGCTCTTATATTCTCACTGGTGGTAGAAATATTATGTTCTTTCAACAAACTGATAATACCTGCATCTTGAGATGTGGATTCATCTGAGATTCTAGATTTACACGTGGCTCCTTCGGAAATAGAAGGGGGTATTTGCGTATGAATGGTTTGTAAATTTATTTTCATCTCTTTCTCCTCTCATAGTGATTATCGGAAAAAAGTAAGAGAATTTAAGGTGTTTTCACAAGAAAATTCCATAATTATACAAGTGGGTCACATGAAGGAGCCTTGTATGTCATTATAGCTGACGATGTGATCTTCAACTTAGGGCTTAAGGCCCCTTAAGGATGTGACTTAGATAGTCTTAAAATGGAGTAGGCTAGGGTATAGAAAGGGGCTTCTGAAGATTTTTAGTGGGGATTTATCGAGTTTTTAGGATAAAGATTAGAGATTGCCCTCAATAACCCAGCTTAGGTCTATATATTTTATATATGAAATGCCTAGAAATAGGCTTTTTTTTATGGCCTTAAACGGTTGAAATTAAGGGAAATGCTTGATAGAATGAATGTGAAAAAATATTTGATTCTATACATATGACAAGCGGGTTTATTATTAAACAAGATTTAATATATTTTACTGAATTAAATGTTGTTTAATTCGGACGTGAATGTTATTATGAGATTGCATAAAGTAATGGACTTTATGTTTATAGATTCAATAGATCATAATATATCCTATGAGAGGATAAATTAATAAAGATGGAGGTCTAAAAATGCATAAGAGTTTATTTATTCCAGGTCCAGTAAATGTTTTACCGGAAGTATTAGAGTCAATGACTAAGCCAATGATCGGTCACAGAACAAAGGAAGCATCTGAGCTTCAAAGATCAATCTCTGACAGATTAAGAAAGTTAATGTACACTAAAGAAGAAATCATTCTTTCTACATCTTCAGGCTCTGGTTTAATGGAAGCAGCTGTTAAGTCTTGTACTAAGAAAAAAGTTGCTGTATTCGCTGTTGGTGCTTTTGGTGAAAGATGGCACAAGATGTGTGTTGCCAATGGTATTCCTGCTGATCGTTTTGATTCAGAGTGGGGACAACCAACGACACCTGAGATGGTAGATAAAGCTTTAGCAACAGGTGAGTATGATGTGCTTACGATTACTCACAACGAAACATCTACAGGTATCATGAACCCTCTTGCTGAAATCGCAGAAGTTGTTAAGAAATACCCTGAAGTAATCTTCTGTTTAGATACAGTTTCATCTCTTGGTGGTGCTAAGATTGAAGTGGATGCTTGGGGTGTAGATATTTGTATCGCTTCTACTCAAAAGTGTTTAGGTCTTCCAGCTGGTTTAGCTGTAGCATCTTTATCTCAAAAAGCTTACGAAAAAGCTAAGACAGTAGAAAACAGAGGTTTATACTTTGACCTTGTTGAATTATACGACACAATCCAAAAGAAAGATTACCAATACCCATCAACACCGGCCTTATCTTTAATGTTTGGTTTAGACTTCCAATTAAAGCGTATGGAAGAAGCTGGATTCGAAAATAGATTTGCTAAGCACGAAGAGCAAGCTTTAGTAGTTCGTGAGTGGGCTAAGAAGCACTTTGAAATGTTAGCAGATGAAAAATATGCATCAAACACATTAACAACTGTTAAGAATACGAAGGGTATTTCTGTTGCTGACTTAAACAAAGAGTTAGCTAAGAGAGGGTTCACAATCTCTAATGGTTACGGTGCTTTAAAGGAAAAGACATTCAGAATTGCTCACATGGCAGATACAACTATGGAAGAAGTTAAGCAAGTTCTTGCAGAAATCGAAGATATCTTAGGCTTATAGGAGGCTGTATGTTAAAAATATTAGCAAATGATGGTATGGCTAAGGGTGCTGTTGAAAAATTACAAGGCCTGGGCCATGAAGTAGATGTAAACTTCTACGATGTTGAAACATTAAAGACAAAGTTAAAAGAATTCGATTGTATTATCGTACGTTCTGCTACTAAGATCAGAGAAGAATTAATTGATGCTGTAGCAGGTTCAAACTTAAAATTAATCATCAGAGCAGGTGTTGGTGTGGATAACATCGACGTGAAATATGCTGAGTCTAAGGGTATCACTGTAAGAAATACACCAAACTCATCGTCTGCATCTGTTGCTGAATTAACAATTGCTCATATGTTCTCTCTTGCTAGATTCGTTAACATTTCAAATGTAACAATGAGAAATGGCGAATGGAACAAGAAGGCTTACAAGGGTACTGAAATTGCTGGTAAGACTCTAGGTTTAATCGGTTTCGGTAGAATTGCACAAGAAGTTGCTAAGAGAGCCAAGGCATTGGGTATGGATGTCATCTATACTGACTTAATGGGTGCTAAGGAGAACTTACCTGAGTACAAGTATGTTTCTCAAGAAGACTTAATCAAGACTTCTGACTACATCTCTTTACACATTCCTTTCATCAAAGAAAAGGGTGCTACAATCACTAAGAATGAGTTTGACATGATGAAGGATGGCGTATTCTTAATCAACTGTGCTCGTGGTGGTGTTGTGTGTGAAGCGGACCTATTAGACGCTTTAAACTCTGGTAAAGTAGCGGGTGCTGGTATCGATGTATTCGAAGAAGAGCCAACTAAGAACCAAACATTAGTTAACCATGCAAGTGTTTCTGCTACACCTCATATTGGTGCTTCTACTGCTGAAGCTCAAACAAGAATCGGTGAAGAAACGATTGCAGTAATCTTAGAAGAATTAGCATAGGAGAATATAAAATGGCAGTAGTTAGAGGATTTAAGGGTTTAAGACCTAAAGAAGATTTAATTGAAAAGGTAGCGTCACTACCATATGACGTTATGAATAGAGAAGAAGCTAAAAAAATGGCTGAAGGTAACGAGCATTCATTCTTACACATCGTAAGATCTGAAATGGATGTGGATGCATCTGTAAGCCAATACGATGAGTCTGTATACAAAATGGCTAGAACAAACTTAGATAGATTCCAAGAAGAAGGAACTCTAATCCAAGATGAGAAGCCAAAGTTATACATCTACAGACAATTGATGAACGGTAGAGTTCAAACAGGTATCGTTGGTTGTACTTCAATCGATGACTACATGAACGACATCATCAAGAAGCATGAGTTCACTAGACCTCAAAAAGAGCAAGATAGAATCAACAACTTTGATTACTGTGATGCAAACACAGCACCTATCTTCTTAACATACAGAAAGAACGATACAATCAACGCTATCGTTAATGACTGGATCAAGTTCCACATGCCAGTTTACAACTTCATCTCTGAAGATGACATCACTCACATTCTTTGGGTAATTGATGAAGATGCAGTAGTAGCTAGATTAACAGAGTTATTCGCTGGTATCGACTACTTATACATTGCAGATGGTCACCACAGATCGGCTTCATCTGTAGCAGTAGGTAAGAAGAGAAGAGAAGCGAACCCTAACTTCACAGGGGATGAAGAGTTCAACTTCTTCATGTCAGTAATCTTCCCAGATGAAGACTTATTCATCATGGACTACAACAGAGTTGTTGCAGACTTAAATGGACATTCACAAGAAGAATTCTTCTCATTAATCGAAAAGAACTTCACAATCAACAAGGTTGAAGACATGTACAGACCAATGGCTAAGAAGCACTACGGTATGTTCATCGACAACCAATGGTATGAGCTAGTAGCACGTGAAGGTATTGCTGATGAGAACGATCCAGTTGAAAGATTAGACGTTTCAATCTTACAAAAGAACCTATTAGATCCAATCCTAGGTATTGATAACCCAAGAACCAACACAAGAATCGACTTCGTTGGTGGTATCAGAGGTTTAGGCGAGTTAGAAAGAAGAGTTAAGACAGACATGACGGTAGCATTCAGCATGTTCCCAACAACTATGGATGACTTAATCTCAATCGCTGACGCAGGTGAAGTTATGCCTCCTAAGTCTACATGGTTCGAGCCTAAGTTAAGATCTGGTGTTTTAGTACACAAGTTAAGTGACTAGTCGACAGTCCTCATAAATTATGAGGTTAGGATAGTTCTCACCCCTGAGAACTATCCTTTTTTTACATTTGTATAATTTTATTTAGAACATTTGATATATGTATATACATGTGAACCATATTATGATATTTTATCATTGTGTTTACATAAATGAACGACTTTGGTTTGTTATTAGCAGCGAAGGGTGGTCAGTCCACCAAGTGGGGGTTTTATGTCAAAAGATTTTATCAAACGTTTATTATACTTATCGGTACCCATCATTATCCAGCAGTTTATCCAGGCATCTTTAAACCTGATAGATACCCTGATGATTGGTAAACTAGGATCAGATGAGATTGCTGCTGTTGGCATCGCCAACCAGGTCTTCTTCTTTGTCATGATGATCATCTTTGGCATCAATTCTGGCATCTCTGTTTATATTGCCCAGTTTTGGGGCCGTAAGGATACTAAGAACATCAAGAAGACTATGGGTGTCTCTCTTAGCTTTGGGGTCCTTATAGGCCTTGTATTCTCTGTATTGGCCTTCCTTGCCCCTAGATTTCTTATGTCCATCTTCATTGATGAAGCCTATGTTATCGACCTGGGTATCGACTACTTGAGGATCATTGCCTGGTCTTATGTTTTTACAGCCATATCCCTGTCCTTCCAGATTGCCTCACGGGGGATCGGCAAGACCTTCCAGCCCATGCTGGTGTCTGCCCTAGCCCTGTCTATGAATGCAGTCTTGAATTATATATTGATTTTCGGTAAATTTGGCTTCCCAGCCATGGGGGTAGAAGGGGCAGCCATCGGAACCCTGGTAGCAAGAATCTTTGAAGTTATTTTAATGATTGCCCTCATTTATGGATCGAGGTCCATCCTGGCCGCTTCCCTAAAGGACCTATTTGGCTTCTCAATGAAGTTTGTCAGCCAAATCTTCTCCAAGGCAGGCCCTGTCCTCATTAATGAAGTTTTCTGGAGCCTGGGCACTGTGGTTTATATGTGGTCAGTGGGTAATATCAACTCAGATGCTGTTGCCTCTTATCAGATGACCACCTCAATTTATCGGTTCTATGAAGTCATCTTCATTGGCTTTGCCTCTGCAGCTGCCGTTATGATTGGTAATGCCATTGGAGCAGGAGATGAAGAGTCAGCTCTTTCCACCTCTAAGATCTTGGTCAAGCTGTCTTTTGTATCCTCAATACTTGTGTCACTGGGCATGTTCTTAATTGCCCCTGTCATCATAGACCAGTTCAATGTACAGGCTGGGGTAGCAAGAGATGCTGCCAACCTCTTTAATGTTTATTGTGTTTATGGTCTGGCCAGGGTCTTTAATCTGATGATGGTGGTTGGTGTTTTAAGAGGGGGTGGCGATACCAAGTTTGCCATGACCATGGAAATCATATGCGTATGGTGTATCGGTGTACCCCTGGCCTTGTTCGGGTCTATTGTCCTTAAGTTTCCAGTTGTTTTCTTAGTATGGCTCTTCTCAACAGAAGAAGTGGTTAAGGCTGTCCTAAACTTCAGACGATTGGTCTCTCATAAGTGGGTCCACAACGTCATAGCAAAAATAAAGTAAATCAAAGCCTGGCAGATGCCAGGCTTTTCTTGTTTGTTTGGGAGGAATCCTCTATAATTAAGTTTGATGTAATAGTAAGTTGAAATGAATAAAGAATGATGGGGGACACATGAAGATTATCAACACAATTGAGGATTTGAGACTGGTCTTAGAGGCCAGCAAAGAGATGGGGAAATGGGAGGCATGGCATAAGCATTACTATATCAAATATCAAGAAATATTTGACTATAAGCTCAGTAACCTCTACAGGGCAGATATAAGTCTCTATCAACATCTTGTTGAGACCATGGACTTTGAGGTCTGGCATAAGACCTTGGAGAGATTTGAAGAAACTGGACTTTATGATAAGCTAAGGCGAAAGGTCAACCAGGTTATAGAAGATTTAGCCTATGAGCTAGACTTTGATGTCTATTTACTTGCTGGCTTTGGCCATGTAGCAGGTACTGCTGGCTTGATGGATAGACCCTTTGTTTACTATGGTTTGGAGACTCTCTTAAGTGAGGAAGAGGTTAATCGCTTGATTCCCCATGAGTTAAACCATATGATGAGAAATTCACTCGTGACCCAGCATAAGTCACTCAATGGCATAAAGTTTGGGGAGATGTTGGTATCGGAAGGCCTAGGGACAGTTTATCCCCTAACACTGGAAGGATCATGGACCCTTGATGACCTAGGAGAGAGTGCCTTAAAATCAATTGAAAAGTATCAAAGAATGCATAGTCAATCAGATGACTATGTAAGTAGGGGGCTAGACTTGTTTGATATGCCTGTAGATGATCACTTATTCAAGGAACATTTCATGATTGATAATTCTAACCTAGTAGATGATGCAGGCCAGGGCTATTATGTTGGTAGTCATATTATAGCCAGTTTAATCCAGGCTGATTATGACATTAAGGACCTGACTTATATGAGAGCCCAAGAAATTATCCAATTATATAAGGACCAAATAAAGTAAGCATTACAAAAGCCGCCCCTTGGGCGGCTTGATGTTTTTTAGTCAAATAAGCTGTTAATATACTCGTTGAGCTCCTCTAAGTCATCTTGAGAAATATCTTTAATCTCAGCATCTGTTGATATTTCTAAGTTGTCTTCGATGAAAGCCGTAATTAAATCTAGGTCCTTGATTGTGATCTCCTCGCAATAGTCTGATAGAATATCACAGAATGAATCTAAACTGTAGTCATTGTAGCCGTCTACGTTTATGATGACCTTCTTTAATTCTTTGTGAGATAATACTTCCATGCCCTTTCCTCCCCATCGTACGTCTGTTACTTAATAGGCACCATCTATGCCTAGCAAAATTATAATCGAATATATTTTGCTTGTAAATATTTTTTTGAAGGAAAAATTGTATACATGAAATTACATAAACAATTGAAAAAATAAACAGGTTTAGTCTAGGACATTGAGCTTGTAAGTGGCATATTGTTTCTTTAAAAGGTTTATCTTCTCCTGGATGGTTACCTGCATGGCGGATACTTGGTCAAAGTCCCTACTATCAATGGCTAGGCGGATTTGACTGAAGAGGGACTTCTTGGCCATAGAGTCCTTCATTAAGTCCAGTCTCAGCTGCTGGATAGCCTCCCACTGAACCACATCTAAATCGTTGGTGCTGGTTTGGTCCAGCTTAATAGCATGGCGGATGATCTCTGTGTACTCCTGAAGGACCCTGTTCTCCAGTTCAAAGGTCCAGTAACCCTGGATCCCTGCAATGTATGAGGCGAGAATCTTAGGGGTAAAGACCTGGCCAGCCATGAGGGCCTCTAACTTGTGGTCAGCCTCCTGGAGCTTGATGATGTTCTCCCAAACCGTTCTAGGCGCAGGTCCGAACAACTTATTTCTTTCTTCTTCTGTGTAGTAATCAAAGACATCCTCTTCACTTCTATAGGCCCTATCAGTATCCAGATAGAACTTGTCCACCCCGTGTCCTAAATCAAAGTTTTCAGCCACTTGGTCCAGGGTCAGGTCAGATTGAACCACAGCCTGGATTCCATGTAACATGCACTGGTAGGCAGCGGCCGTACACAGGTAGGTATTGGTCAGGGGGTTGGGGGCTCTCAGTTCAAACCGCGTGGCCAAAGGAGCGTTCATGTCCCTTACCAGGCCAACTAATACAGTCCTGTTCCTGGTCGGAATTTCTGGAGAATGACCCAGAGAAGTTACCACACAAACAGGGGCTTCAAAGCCGGGCTTGAGTCTGTTAAAGGCATCTGTGGATGAAGAGACAAAGGGGTTGATCACATCATAGTTTCGAAGTAGACCCATGATGGCCCCGTAGCCGGCTTTGTTAAGGAAGTGGGACTTCATATCTAGAGGAGAGAATAAATTGATTCTCTTCTTGTTCTTTAAAACCAGGGCGGCCCCTAGGTGGTGGTGCTCACCAGACCCTGCAACCCCTTCAATGGGCTTGGCCTTAAAGGTAACTTCTAGACCATGACGGCCGAAGCAGTCTGTGATGATATCTCGAGCAAAGAGTTCTTGGTCCCCAGTTTGTATGGGACTAGAGAACTTCCAGTCTATTTCTAGTTGCTCCATAACATGAGAAAACTTGTTAGAGGCCTCCAGCTTAGCAGGGACACCCCCTACCTCCTTGTGGGCCATTTCAGCCTCAAAGCCGTAGTGGTCCAAGAGAAGGAGAGCCTCTTCCATGGCCGTTCTCACGTTGCCCACCGTCCGCTTCCAGTACTGCTCCTTTAAAACTTGAGAAACAGACAGTAGAGAGGCCTCTGCACGAGCATCCGGTGACTTGACCCAGAACTCCAGCTCTGTAGCCGTGGTCAAGGAAACACCAGCGACCTCTTCAAAGGTGATACCCAGGTCCTGGCAGAAGGATGAATTAACTTCTAAGAGGGCCATGATTCTTTCCTCAAAGTGGCGGCTGGCAGCCTTTAAGATAGACCTTGAATCTACAAACTGACCATCATGCTTGAGGTTGGATGGAATTAAAAGGGTCCCAACGGGTCTCTTTGTCTCTGGGTGGATGTGGGAGTGGTTGTAGTCCACCAGCCAGTTGACATCCATGTCCGGAATCAAGTCCACCTTGGCATTATTGATCTCTGCAATAATAGGAAGGACAACAGAAGACCCATCTGTTTGGACACCGTTTTTAAGGAAGTCCTTCATGTCTCTTAGGAAGATGTGGATGGGGATTCTCTCATCCGTATGGTTATTGCCCAGGTCAACCCCAACAAGGGAAACAAACTGAATCTGGGGATTTTCTCTTAAGAGGTGTTCGATGGTGTTGAGAGTCCTGCCCTTGGCCTTGATTACATATAACATGGTTCCTCCTTACGTTTTCGCTAGTATTTGAAATAATGTTCGTTATTTGATTCGATATGATACTGATTATAACATATAAAAAACCCATGTAAAGGGAAAAAGCATAAAAACAATTATGGCTACAAGTCACTTAAATCAAGGCTTTGACTATGTTTATGATAATCTGTAGTCAAATGAGCTAGAGGAAAACCTATCCCAAGAGGGTCTTAACTAAAGGTTCGATAAAACCCCTTATTTTTGACTATTCAGAAAAGTTTTTAGCTTAGAAAAAAACCTCCTAGACATCTAGGAGGTGGTGACTCTTATTGGATAGGGCGGTCTAGTTTTAAGATTTCTGATTTCTTAATGGCCAAGAGGGTGATCCCGATTAGGGGAGCAATCACAATGCCCATGACACCAAAGACCTTGATCCCTGTATAGATAACCGTTAGGGTGATCAGGGGATGAATGCCAATCTGGGTAGAAATAATCTTGGGTTCTAAAGACTGGCGGGTCAGGGTCGCAACCAAGTAAACGGTTAAGATACCAAAGGCCAGAGTGTAGTTTTTTAAGAAAATCAGGATAATGGCCCAAGGAATGAAAACGGCCCCCGTCCCAAAGACAGGAAGGGCGTCTAAAAGACCAATACCCAAAGCGATTAAAATGGCATAAGGAATCTTTAAAATCAATAGTCCTATCGAAACTTCTGTGAAGGTAATAGTCATTAAGATCAATTGGGCCCTTACATAGCCTAAAAAGACCATCCAAACGTCCTCCCTTAGAATGGTTAAGAGCCTGGTTTGGAAAATGCTATGGCCAAAGACCTTCTTTTTGAGTCTCAAGAGCATGGTCTTGTCCTTGGTCATGAAGAAGGCGGCAACAAACATGACAATAATAGCAACCAAGAGGTTGGGGACCACTGCTATGATCCCGACTAGGGCAGCCAGAATGGTGGTCAATGACATGTTGATAGACTCCATGATATTGGGTAGGTTCTCCTTAAGTCCTTCTCTGAAAGAGGGTGGGAAAAGGTCCACCAACTGGGTCAGGTTATCACTTAAAGAGAAGTTACCATCCTCGAAGAGAGTTTGGATTTCAGGGAACTTGTTAATCAGTTGACTCAACTGGTCAACAATCAAGTAGCCCAGACCGGATAAGATACCTAAAAAGATACCGATGAATAGTATTAAGAAAAACAGAGTGACCAGACTTCTGGGCAGACGGGTTTTCCGCGTTGTCCAATCCACAAGGGGGTGGAGGAGCGAGGAAATGCCCCAGGCAAAAATAAAGGGCAACCAGATGATGGTTAACTTAAAGCCCACATAAACCCCTAGGATGATAGACCCGATCACCATGAGAATTAAAAACAGTTTATTGATAAATGTGTGTCCCATAAGACCTCCTATAATTAAATATTACCATAAATTGTGAGAAATAATCTCCATGACAAGAAAATGTAAGACTTTTTGAATGATTTCTTAATATTTAGTATAATAAATAAAACAAGCAAAGGAGACGACTATGATCGATTTAAGAAGTGATACCGTAACCCAACCAACCCTTAAGATGCGTCAGGCCATGTTTGATGCCAAGGTTGGCGATGATGTATATGATGATGACCCAACCATTAAGGAACTGGAAGCCTATGCTGCTGACTTATTTGGCATGGAGGCAGGCCTCTTTGTGCCATCTGGGACCTTTGGCAACCAGGTTTCTATTTTAACCCATACCAGACGAGGGGATGAGATAATCTTAAGTGATGATGCCCATATCCTTTATCATGAAGCGGGTGCCAGTGCTGTTATTGCAGGTGTCCAACTAAGACCCCTACCTTGTTTTGGCGGTCGCTTTGACTTAGACAAGCTAGAGGCCCATATTAGAGAAGAAGATATCCACTACCCTGACACAGGTCTTATTTGTTTGGAGAATGCCCATGGCAACGGATCGGTGATTCCTTTAGACCATATGGAGAAGGTTTATGCTATTGGAAAGAAGCATGGTGTTCCTGTTCACATAGACGGGGCTAGAATTTTTAATGCCATTGAAGCCTTGGGAATTAAGCCTAGTCAGATTGGTGGTGTTTGTGACTCCTTGACCTTCTGTCTGTCTAAGGGCCTATGTGCGCCAGTGGGGTCCTTGGTATTGGGGACTGAGACCTTTATTAAGAAGGCCAAGCGCAATAGAAAGCTAATGGGGGGTGGCCTGAGACAGGCTGGCTTCTTAGCGGCTGCAGGCCTAGTTGCCTTAAAAGACATGGTGGGCCTCTTAAAAGAAGACCACAAGAAGGCTGACCTTTTAGCGGCTGGGTTAGAGGCCATAGAAGGGATCCAGGTCATCAAGGACAGGAGAGACATCAACATGGTCTTCTTTACTATGGATGAGGACATGATTGAAGAAAATGTCTTGATTGATAAGATGTTAGAAGCAGGTATTAAAATCAATGGAACAGAGGATGGAGAGTGGCGGTTTGTAACCCACCACTGGATCACAGAGGCTGACATCGCCTATACTTTAGAAAATCTTAAAAAAATCCTTAAGTCTTGATATTCTGGGGTAGATACACTATAATGTTTTTATACTTTATATTAGTACCTGGTATTAATTATTTATACCTAAGGAGGACTTATGCTTAATCTTAATAATAAAAACATCGTTATTATGGGGGTGACCAACAAGTGGTCTATCGCCTGGGCCTGTGCTAAAAGCCTGCACCAAGCAGGGGCAAATCTAATCTTTACCTATTATGGGGACCGATCTTTAAGGTCTATTGATAAGTTGGTTAAGGAAGCTGGAATGGAAAATGTCTTTAATGTATCTTGCGACGTCACCAGTGATGACTCGATTCAAGAGGCCTTCAAGGCTATTGGCAGCCATGCACCGGTGGTACATGGTCTGGTCCATTCAGTTGCCTTCTCTAAGAAGGAAGAACTTTCTGGACGTTATGCTGATACATCAAGAGATGGTTACCAACTGGCCCAAGACGTTTCAGCCTATTCATTGGTTGCTGTAACCAAGGCTGTTGATCCCTTGATGACAGAAGGTGGCGGTATTGTTACCATGTCTTACCTGGGTGGTGAGCGTGTGGTTAAGAACTATAACGTTATGGGGGTTGCCAAGGCGGCTCTAGAAATGAGTGTGCGTTACCTAGCCAATGATCTGGGTGAAAAGCAGATCCGTGTGAATGCCATTTCTGCTGGTCCAGTCAAGACCCTATCTGCTAAGGGTGTTTCTGACTTTGACAAGTTATGTGCAGGCTATGAAGACAAGGCTCCGCTCAGACGGATGGTAAAACCAGAAGAAATTGCCAAGTCATGTGTCTACCTATTAAGTGATTTATCAACGGGTGTAACGGGAGAAGTCCTACATGTTGATTGCGGATATAGTATTTTAGGATATTAATCTTGAAAGAGAGGCCAAGATGTTATATGATATCCATAAGTGTTTGTTAATTTGGTTATAGGTATCTATGATACTTTTTATAACATTATATATCCTCAAGAAAGACCGATTGTCCTTATCGGTCTTTCTACTTTTTTGCAAGCCGATAATTGAAGAAATAAGGGGGAATGTATTGACTTTGACCAGGTCCCCCTATAGAATAAGTTTGAGATATTTCGGATAGCTAATTAACTGAGGAGGTAGCATGTACAAGGTAGGGGATCCAGATTACAAGTATAATTATCGTTTGTTTATGATCTATGGCGTTCTGACCACCCTTATGGGCGGCTTATACCAGCCCTTCCAGGCCAAGTTTTTACAAAGACTTGGGGGGACGGATGTTCACATTGCTTTGATGTCATCCCTACCCGGTGCTGTTATGGCCTTGATCGTCCTGCCCGGAGCCATTTACCTGAATCGCTTGGAGGACAAGCACAAGACCACAGGCCACCTAATCTTTGTCTGTCGGTCCTTCCTGCTTCTATTTGCAGGGGTACCCTTTATGCCAGCGACCTATAGGCCCATAGCCTTTATTTTGTTTGTTGTCTTGCTGGCAGTTCCAAATTCTATTTATCTAACGTCTTATAATGCCTTTATTGGAGATATATTCGAACCGAGTGCCCGGGCAGATGCCATCGGCAAGCGGAACATGTTGACGGTACCTTCAACGGTTATTTTAACCTTCTGTACCGGCTGGGCCCTTAAGAACCTGCCCTCGACAGAGGCCCAAAGACTCAACCTCTACCAGGTCTTTTACCTGTCAGCCTTTGTAATTGGTATGGTGGAGCTATTTGTCTTTAAAAAGTTTAGGATCCATGACCACCACAAGGTTAAGTCAGAAGATAAGTTTAACCTCAAGGAAATCATGAGTAATAGCAAGTTTACAAGATTTTTAAAGTCTTCCTTGCTCTTTCACTTTGGATGGCAAATGGGCTGGCCCCTCTTTACCATCTACACCATTTCAGTTTTAGGGGCAGAAGAAGCCTGGTTGTCTTATTCAGCTATCTTGTCTTCCTTGTCCATGTTCTTTGGTTATATTTTCTGGTCCAAGGCCATAGCCAAGAAGGGCAATCATGCGATTACAGCCATCTGTACCCTGGGTATGGCCCTAACGCCACTCTTCTATGTTTTGTCGCCCAACCTCCATGTTCTCCTGGTGACCACCACTATTAGTGGCTTTTTCACCTCGGGTACTATTTCGGTTCTCTTGTCGGACATGTTGGAAGTGATTCCCCATGATAAGAAGGTTTTATATATAGGCCTCTACTATGTTTTTACCAATATCAGCCAGGCTGTATCCCCCCTAGTGGGCTCCTTTTTCAAGGAAACTTTTGGTATCGTTGTGGCCTTGATCATGGCATCTTTCTTCAGATTCATCGGTTCCTTATCCTTCTTTATGCGGTCAAAGACAGAACAGAGAGAAGCCTTAAATTAACTGGCTTTTTAACTTGATTTCATGTATGATAGAGGAGATGGAAGTCATAAATATATAGGGAGGGATTATGTTAGAGACTAATCTCAATAAACGATTGGCAGTCCTAATAGATGCGGACAATGCTTCTCCAAAGATCATTACAGGTCTTCTTGAGGAAATTGCCACATATGGTATTGCCAGTGTTAAGCGTATTTATGGAAACTGGACCAGTCCATCTTTAGTGAGTTGGAAGGATGTTTTATTAAAGTTCGCCATCCAGCCAATACAACAATTCGAGTATACTGTTGGGAAAAATTCTACAGATAGTGCCATGATCATTGATGCCATGGACCTTCTGTATAATGGTAAACTAGACGGATTCTGTATTGTGTCGAGTGATAGTGATTTTACTAAGCTAGCTTCAAGAATTAGAGAAGAAGGATTGACCGTATATGGCTTTGGTGAGAAGAAAACACCAAAAGCCTTTGTTGGTGCATGTGACAAGTTTGTTTATACAGAAATCTTAAGAGAAAACAACAAGGGATATAAGCAAACTCGAGTGACCAAGAAGCAATTATTAAATGATGATGCATTGATTGACTTGTTATTCAATGCGGTAGAGGATGCTGCGAACGAGAATGGTTGGTCTCACCTGGGAACAGTAGGACAAACTATTGCCAACAAATCTCCAGAATTTGATCCAAGAAACTATGGCTTCAAAAAACTAGGAGAATTGATCAAGTATCTAGGCTTGTTTACAATTGACGAGCGTTCATCAGATAATTCACCAGCGAAAGCAGTGTACATTAGACGCGCAAAAAAATAAGCAAATTCCTTCGGGAATTTGTTTTTTTATGGATGGCAGATTTTGGATGGAAAAATGTATAGAATCTAAACAGGTTCTATTAGATATTTTTAGGTAAGCGTAGTATAATAGGGGATAGGACGTTAGAGGAATGACATCGTTTAGGGGATTTTGATATGTTGGTTAAGGTAAGCCAATTGAAAACAGGCATGGTCCTGGCAGAGAGCATCTATAGGGGGGCCATAATGGTCTTGTCACAGGGTGTCCAGTTAAATCGACGCCATATCGACATGCTGGGGCAAATGGATTTAGACCATGTTTCAATTGAGTTGAAGGCCCAGGTGCCTAGTTTTCAACCGAATTTACAAGAAAAATACAAGGGGGCCGTTGATAAGTTCAAGGCCATCTGCTATGAGGCAAGCCTGGGACAGGTCGTTATCTATGACCAGGTCAAGGCCTGCTTGGACCCTCTTATGAAGGACTTGGAGGACAATCCTGATATGGCCCTCAAGCTATGGCAGATTGAGGCCGCAGATGCCTACACCTATGAGCATTCCGTTAAGGTTTGCATGTTGACAGTCCTTCTGTCCAAGTGGTTGGGGTTAAATCTTGAGACCCAAAAGGCCCTTGGCAAGGCTGCCCTTCTTCATGATATAGGCAAGTGCAATATACCCAATGAGATTTTAAACAAGCCTGATACCCTAACACCTGAGGAGTTTTCTGTTATGAAGACTCATGCGACCCTAGGCTATGTTCTCTTGTCTTCAACCAAAAGCCTGAGTCCTGAGATATTAAAGGGCATACTCCACCACCATGAACGGTACGATGGGGCTGGTTATCCCGCTCGACTCAAGGGAGACCACATACCCTACTATGCACGGATTATAGCCGTAGCAGATGTCTTTGATGCTATGACGTCTAACCGCGTTTATAGGTCGAAAATGAGCCCCTACCACGTTATTGAAATTATGCATGGAGGAGGGGGCGGTGCCTTAGATCCTGCTATAACCCGCGTCTTTTTAGACCATGCCCTGGACTTCTTTATTGGCATGGAAGTCATGTTGTCCAGTGGAGAGAGTGGCCATGTCCATTCCAACAACCACCACATGCCTTACAGACCAAGAATCATGGTAGATGATCAAGTGAAAGACTTGTCTCAGGATATGTCAATAGAAATAAAACATGTTGTTATTAACCAAGAAGCCAGTTCATAGAACTGGTTTTTTTTAGAGATGTTTTGTGTTAAACTTAATATTGGAGTATATGGTAAAACTTGTATTTAACCTGTGGTTTACAAGTGCAAAAGAGAAAGAGAGTGTATCATGGTAAAGATATCAATGGTAATGGGCCTTATGGCCATCCTGCTGTACTTATACTTGTTTATGTCAGTGAAAAAGCATCTGAAGGCAGAGAGGGGGGCCTTGATTCATTTAATCCTATCCATGGTATATACCCTCTGGTTACCCCTCCCCCTGGCCTTGGTTTTTAAGAATGACCTGGACCACCTGCTCATACTAGGTGGCCTATTTGGTGGCCTTTCGCTTGTGGTTGGAGCCCTTGTGATGATTGTCCAAGCCAGCCACTTATCTTATGCTTGCAAGCATTTAAAGGAAGAGACCTACTATGACCAGGTCAATGGTTGGGTCCTTAACGGCCTAATAGGGTCCCAGGTAGAGCTTTATGCCGGTGTTCTGAAGTTTATATGGATCTTATTTGTCACCCTTTATCATTTGAGTCAGTCGGCCTGGTTCTTGGCTGCTGTATCTGCTGCCTTCTTGCTTGTTAACGCCCTCTACATCCCAAGTCTCATTTCAGACAATCTTAAGGTGGACTGGCGACTAAAAACCAATCAGGTGATTATCCATCTAGAGACCCTCTTATGGTATGGCTTTGTACTTTACCTCCTGGTCTAAAAATCATTTTACCCATGTCAGTTGTTATCAACTGGCTTTTTTTTAGGGGCTGACCAAGATCTTTTGGGGGATGTGGTATAATGGGCTTAACTTAAACTTAACAATAGCTTAACACGCCCCTTACAAGAAATCTGTAGAGTGTAGATAGATAGCGGTTTTGAAAGGACGGAAGACGATATGAAGAAGATATTAATTATTGAGGATGATGACCATATCATTGAGTTGTTGACCTTTAATGTAGAGAACCAAGGCTATAAGGCCATCACTGCAAGTGACGGCCAGGAGGGCCTCAACCTGGCCATCCATGAACTGCCTGACCTCATCCTTTTGGACTTGATGTTGCCAGGTATTGATGGTATTGAAATATGTAACAAGCTTAAGAATAAGGAAAGAACCCAGGACATACCCATCATCATGTTGACGGCCAAGGGCCATGAAACTGATAAAATCCTGGGCCTGGAAATTGGGGCAGATGACTATATGACCAAGCCCTTTTCTGTCAGAGAACTAATGACCCGGATCAAGGTGGTTATGAGACGGTATAGCAAGGAAGTGACCAAGCCCAGTGGGGAGAAAATGGTTGTTGGCAACCTGGAAATCAACCATGATGAACATGATGTAAAGGTCGATGGAAGATCGGTTAAGTTGACCCTAAAGGAGTACCAACTTTTAGAATATCTGGCTGAAAACAGGGGCAAGGTCTTATCAAGAAATGCTCTTTTAGACAGGGTCTGGGGCTACGATTATTTTGGTGAAACCAGAACAGTTGATGTCCATATCAGGCACCTGAGAAAGAAGATTGGTGATGACCATGCAGAGATCATAGAAACCGTCAGAGGTGTCGGTTATAAGATTAAGTAAAGAGGGGTCCATGAAAAAGAAATTTTTAATGGTCTTCATCCTGCTCATTACAGTGGGGGTTGTCATTTCTGGCATGCTGTCCCTGAGCTTGATCAAGACCAACCACGAAAAGGATGTAAAGGTAAACCTAATAAAAAACGCTAAATTGATTAAGCATTTTGTTGAAACCAATGGTCCCATCGGGTCTATGAACGAATGGCTGGGGGACTTTGACCAGGATACAGACACCCGGGTCACCTTTATTGATGCCTTCGGCCTAGTGATCCTGGATTCTCAAGTAGAAGACCTGACGGGTCTTGAAAACCACGGCAATCGACCTGAAATCAAGGAGGCCTACAAGGGCCATATTGGGATCGACAAGCGGTTCTCGACCTCTATTGAGCGCGACCTCTACTATGTGGCCATACCCGTGGACCACCCAGTGGTTAAGGTTATACGTTTGTCCATTCCCCTGGATGACTTGACCACCTACATTGATAACATGGTTATCAGTATTGTGGTGGCAGCCCTAGTGGGAGTTGTTTTTGCCACCCTCTTGGGTATTCGCTTCCTTAACATGTTCACCAAGCCCCTGGGAGACTTAACCCAGGCTACACAAAACATAGCCAAAGGTAACTTTGGGGAGCAGGTAGCGGTTCAATCTGATGATGAAATAGGCCAGCTTGCCACGTCTTTCAACACCATGAGTGTAGAACTCCAGGACTCTATCCAGGAACTGAGGACTTCAGATGCTACCAACCAGGCCATTTTAACCAGTATGGTCAACGGTCTGATCGCTGTGGACCATGATACCAGAATCATGTTCATCAACAGGACGGCCCAGAAGATGTTTAACCTTAAAGAAGAGGAGTTGATTGGCCAGCCTCTCATTGAGGCCCTCAAGGGTCATGACCTGGCTGGACTCTTTCCCAAGGACTTTGACCTCTACTCGAGTATGAAAAAGGAAATTGAGTTTCATGATCCCCACCGCTACTACAAGGTCTTTACCTCAGTAGTCAAGGAGAAGGAAAAGGAAGAGAATCACCTGGGCCTGCTCATGTCCTTTATTGATGTTACTCAAATGAGACAGCTTGAAAACATGAGAAAGGACTTTGTTGCTAATGTATCTCATGAACTCAAGACGCCCCTAACATCTATCCAGGGTTTTGTAGAGACTCTGAAAGAGGGAGCAGCAGAGGACAAGGCCCTAAGAGACCGCTTCATCAATATCATTGAGATTGAAGCCATCCGTCTGAAGAGCCTGATTGATGATATTTTGGTCTTATCAGATATAGAGAAATCTACCATAGACCATAACATTGGGGACGTGGACCTGAAGCAGACAGTCAATGAGATTGTAGGCATGATGGAGCAAATTGCCCATAAGAAGCAGGTCGCCTTTAGCTACCATGTGTCCGACCGCCTACCCGTGATCAAGGCCAATCCGGTCTGGGTCAAGCAGATGTTCATTAACCTGGTGGAAAATGGCATCAAGTATACACCCAAGGGAGGCCAGGTCAGTCTCAATATCCAGGACAATGATCATGGCATTAAAATCATCGTAGAAGACAATGGCATCGGGATTGCTGAAGAGCACCTGGACCGTCTCTTTGAACGCTTCTACCGGGTAGACAAGGCCCGGTCCAAAAAAGAGGGGGGAACAGGCCTTGGACTGGCCATTGTCAAGCATATAGTCCTAGCCATGAAGGGGGACATCAGGGTGGTCAGTCAAGTAGACCAGGGCACCTCTTTCTTCATCGATATTCCCTTGGACTCCAAATAAAAATTAAGCAGGTTAAACTGATTGTGTCAGTTCTAACCTGCTCTTTTATTGGTGAATGGGAATCTGAAGTTCTGTGATAAACTCAGCAGATGAATTTGAGTAGTCCCCATCCACGATATTGTTCTCTATAGAGTTTCCAGATATGGTATAGCCCCTTTCATTTATCCAGTCGACAAGGACCTTGTAGTGGTTGGCAAGGTCCTCATAGGGACCGATAACAGTCATACAGGCATAGACCTCCTCGGGCAGGGTTACCAGGTGTTGGTCCTGGTCCAGGTCATGACCATGGACCTCAATGAAGTAGCTGAACTGGTCGAAGATTCCCTTGTCCATATCCTCTTTGGTGAGGGAGGTAGAAACCTCACCTTCAATCAACCATGAACTCATCTTAAGATAGTGGTTGGACTCAACAAAGGCTTCTTTGGCTGCGTTGGGACCCTGTAAACCATAGGTCTTGATATAGATCCCTTGTCTTGATTTCAATCGTTTGAGACTGATCCTGCCCAGCTGGGTTTTAGCATGGTCAAACAAGTCGATTTTTGAATTGATCTTCTGCTTGAGGTTGGTTAATTGTTGGATTCTCTCCTCTAACTCATCATTTTTTTTCTTGAGCATGGTGTTGAGGTGGTGGGCATTCTTATTTTTCATATAATTATCAATATCTGCAAGAGAGATATCCAGGTTCTTAAGGAATAGAATCCTACTCAGTTTGAACATGGAGGAGATATCATAGTAACGGTACTTGTTGTCCTCCTGGTAGTCTGCCTGAAGGAGTTTTCTCTTGTCGTAAAGTCTAAGGGTGTCGTTTGAGATGTTAAACATCTTTGCCAACTCACCGATTCGAAATTTGTTGTTCATCCAATTTCACTCTCCAAATATAAGGTGTCGTAATAGTCACAATAATATCAAATTTCAGAAATAAAAGCAAAAGTTATTGACCCTTGACCTGGTCAAGGGTTTATATTTTTTATATGTCGGACAATTCTGATAATAACAAATGATTTTTAGGCTATTATGAACAATGAGTAAAAGGAGAACAAGTCATGAGTAATTACAATGCAGTAGCAGCAAAAAACGTTGAACAGGCACCAAAAAACCTGGGTCACTATTCACAGAGTGTTGCCTTTTCCCACTACAATAACTTATCCGCTCAATTACCTATAGATCCTAAGACGGGACAATTGGTTTCTGATTGTGTTGAGCAACAAGCCATTCAATGTTTTGAAAACATCAAGGCGGTTGTTGAAGGTGTTGACCATGTGATGACAGACGTGGTTAGAATCACAATCATGGTTACCAACATCAAGGATTTAGACAAGGTAGACCAAGTTTACAAGTCATACTTCCCAACCTACCTGCCTACTCAAACTAAGGTGGCTGTAGATGCCCTACCATGTGGTGCTAAAGTTCAAGTAGAGGCGCTTTTATCTCATGGTGAAGGCACCATTCCTAATGCTCCACAATCTGGTGACTTGATTAAGTTATACAACAACACATGCAATGCTCCGCTTTCAAATTTATCTAATCAAACAGTGGCCTTTTCCCACTATAACAACATCACGGCTCAGGTGGCTATTGACCCTAAGACAGGTCGAGTAATCGATGGTGATGTTCAGGCCCAAACAGCTCAATGTTTAAAGAATATCAAGGCTATTTTAGAAAGTATTGATGTCCCATTAGATGACATCGTTAAGATTAACCTTTACCTCAAAGACTTAAAGGACATGGACCAAGTAGAAGGAGTTTATAGAAGATTCTTCCCAGATTCAGGTATTGCAAGAGCAGTGGGTTACATGCCAGCTTTAACAAGCGTAGAAGTCAAGGCCCTTCCAATGGATGCTTTGGTTCAAGTAGAAGCAGTTGTATCTCATGGAGATGGTACACCTCCACAACTTGTTGAAGACAGACACGGGATTATCATTGAAGCCAATAACACAGATAAGGCACCTGTATCTGATTTATCTAGCCAGACTGTTGCTTTCTCTCACTACAACCACCTATCAGGTCAATTGCCTCTAGACCTAGAAACTGGTAAAATGGTTGAGGGTATTAAGGCTCAAACCAGCCAGTGCTTGGACCACATCAAGGCCATTGTTGAAAGTGTGGATCATTCAATGGACCAAGTGGTTAAGGTAAACATCTTCCTTAAGGACCTAAGTCAAATGGACCTTGTTAATGAAGTGTATGCAACTTACTTCCCTCAAAACCCACCAGCAAGAAAGATTGTAGGGGTGGCCAATCTTGAAGGGGAAGCCCTTATTAAAATCGATGCAGTGGTATCCAATGAAGAAGGGACACCACCTCTTAAATAAGACTTTAGGATGACCCCATGTGGGTCATCTTTTTTTAGCTGTCTTTTTTATTTGACCTTCTTATATAAAAATGGTAGGCTAGTGTCTTAATAGAGAAAGGGTTAGATATGGATGGTAGAGTAAGAGCAAACATAAAGATTGGTTCTAGGGTCAAGGTGGTTCAGAAGATGGACCAAAGAACCGGCCAGTTGACAGAGGGCATCGTGGCTAGATTCTTGACCAAGTCACCAAACCACCCTCATGGCATCAAGGTCATGTTGGAGTCATCGGTGGTAGGTAGGGTCAAGGAAATACTATCATAGGACCTTCTCAAGCAGGCCCTGGCCTGCTTGCATGGATATAATGACCTTCTAATGATGATTTAATGACATTCCCATAAATGTGTGGTAAAATGAATACGTTTTTAGAAAGAGGTGAAAGCATGTACCAAGGTTTTGCAAGTGTTTATGACTATTTAATGACCGATACACCCTACGATAGTTGGTATGAATTACTCTTAAAATTGATCAAGGACTACCAGGTTAAGGGCAAGGATGTTTTAGACCTAGCCTGTGGTACAGGCCAGATGACCCATCGTTTGTCTAAGTCAGGTTTTAAGGCTATGGGTGTAGACCTATCCAGTCAGATGTTAGAGCAAGCCCAGACCAAGGCCTTTGAACAGGCTTTGAAGTGCCGGTTTATCAACCAGGATATCCGTCATTTGGAGCTTTTCCAACAATATGACTTCATCGTATCCTATTGTGATGGGATGAATTATATGATAGAGGATGAGGACCTGAAGGGTTTTTTAGATTCTATTCATACCTACTTAAAAGATGAGGGCTATTTCTTCATAGAAATCAGCTCCTACTATAAACTGTCTCAAGTCCTTAAGCAAAATACATTCACAGAGGTTAATCCTGATGTGGCTTATATTTGGGACAACAATTTTGATTCAACGACTCATATACTAGATTTTGACCTGACCCTGTTTGTGGATAAGAACGGCCTCTATGAACGTTTTGATGAAAGCCACAAGCAGAGGGCCTTTAAGCAGGAGGACTTAAAAGACCTCTTCCGGGCTTCAGGCCTAGATCTTATGGAGCTTTTAGATAGTGACACCGGCGAGCAAGTAAAGGAGACCAGTGAGCGCTGGCTTCTGGTTGGGAGGAAAATAAATGAATAAGATTTGGACAGCCATGGTGGGAGACAACATCCGTGTATTCATGGCAGATACAAGCAATATGGTAAAAAAGGCAGCAGACATCCATAAGACATCAGGGATTTCAACTGTGGCCCTGGCTAGGACCCTGACAGGAACCAGTATACTTGGAAAGACCCTAAAAAATGACAGGGACATGTTGACGGTCAAAGTGGCTGGATCCAACCAAATTAAGACCATCCTGGCAACGACGGATGCCTCGGGTCATGTTAAAGGTTATATCTCTGACCCGGATGCAGAGCTACCAACTCAAAACCACTTTGATAAGATTGGCAAGGCTATTGGCCTTGGAGGCTCTATTACTGTCATTCGAGACTTTGGCCTTAAAGAGCCTTATATTGGTATGTCTCACTTGATAGCGGGTGAAATCGATGAGGATATTGCCTTTTACTTTAAAAACTCAGAGCAGCAACCCTCTTGGATGAAGTTGGACTGTCAAATTGTAGAGGGAGAAGTCCTAGGGGCCGGTGGTTTCTTCATTCAAAGTCTACCGGATATCACAGCCAAGGAAAGACAGGTCTTCATGGATCTTGAAGATGACCAGGGGCTTTTAATAAGAAAGCTTTATCAGGGGGCTCAGCCCCAAGAGGTCTTAAAGGCGCTTTTCCCTAGCTTAGATGTCAAGATGACAGGTGAGTTTGAAGTAGACTTCAGATGTGACTGTTCCAAGGAGCGGATTGCCAGAGCTCTCCTGACCATTGGCTATGATGACCTAAACACTATCCTAGTAGAAGATGGACAGGCGGAAATTAACTGCCACTTCTGTAATACCAACTACCACTTTGATGACCAAGATTTAAGGGGCTTGATTAACCTTGTTAAAAAATAAGGTCATTATGTCTTGTGAAGCCTCAGACCAGGTTCAGGCCTACTTTAAGTCAAGGGGCTATGAGGTCATGCTTTTTGAGGGCGACAAGACCTACCCAGCAGTGAAGAATCATCCAGACCTTTACATGTTTTATGATAAGGGCTTGATCTGTGATCCCTCTGTAAAAGTAGATGTCCACCAGACCCATGGTCCTTCCATAGGTCCCTCTTATCCAGCCAATGTGACCTATAACTTTGCCAAGCTAGGGTCCTATATCATCGGCCTAGAGGCCGCCCTTTGCCAGGTTATGCGGGACCATATGGACAAGATGGGCTATGATTTGATAGCAGTCAACCAGGGTTATGCCAAGTGTTCTGTAGGGATTGTGGATGACAGGAGCCTGATTACATCAGACAAAGGCATCTACAAGGCCTGCCAGGCCAGGGGGCTAGATGTCTTGCTGATCCAACCAGGTCATATCCACCTGCCAGGATTGGACTATGGCTTTATCGGTGGCACCTGTGTTCGTGTGGGTCAGGATATGTTCTTTGCTGGTGCCATAGAAGACCATCCAGACTATATAGCTATCCGTGACTTCCTTGAAGTCAGAGGACTCAATTGTGTGGGAACCCAGGAACCCCTCCGGGATCTTGGATCCTTCATCCTAATAGAAAGTGTGATAATATGAGTAAGATAATAATTTTAACCCTTGTGGGTGCCCTAATCGGTTATACAACCAATGTCATTGCCATTAAGCTTTTGTTCAGGCCCTTAGAGCCTGTGAAGTTTGGTCCCTTTAGGATTCAGGGCCTTATTCCCAAGCGTAAGGAAGAAATAGCCATCTCCATTGGGGATACTGTGGAACAAGAACTCCTTTCTGTGGATGAAATCATGGATCAACTTATTGAATCCACAGACAAAAAAGACATTTTAGAACTATTAAAGGAAAAGATAATCAGCCTAACAGAAGAGAAGATGCCATCGATTATTCCATCTGCCCTATCAGGTATGATCAAAAAGCAGATTGGGGAAGTCATTGACGAAAAGGGGGAGGACCTCTTAGATGAACTCACAGAAACCCTCGTCCACAAGGCAACCGCAACGATTTCTATTTCAGATATGGTTAAGGATAAGATCAATATGCTGGCCCTTGATGAAATCGAGGAGATGGTCATTAAGATTGCCAAGACGGAATTCAAGCACATAGAATACCTTGGGGGTGTCCTAGGCATGATTATTGGTCTTTTCCAAGGTGTCCTGATCCAGTTCTTATAAGAGTGTCTTGTCAAATGAAAGTTTGATTGTTACAATATTGACAAAGGGAGGAATGAATATGAGTCAAGAGAAGAAGTGTCAATTAAAAGCAGCAGCCTGTCCAGTCTGTGGTGCAGATATTAACTTTAAAAAAAGAGGTAAAAACGACTGCAATTGCAAGAAATGCGATTGGAGATGTGAAGGACATTGTGAAGAATAAGTAAAGTTTCTTGACAATCTATATTTTAGTGGTAGAATAAATACATTAATAGATTGCAATGAAGGAACAATGATCATAGACCCTGAGTTTAGAGAGGTTCTGCTGGTGGAAATGAACCCTTAAGCCTATGTGATACTCGTCCGGAGCTTCAACAGAGTATGTTAAAGAAATGTTGACGGTTAGGCCCGTTATAGCTGTTATCTTAGATAATTGAGTGGAATATTCAATTAGGGTGGAACCGCGTGATATAATCTCGTCCCTTTACAGGGAGGAGATTTTTTTGTTTTTGTTAGAAAGGAGGACGTATGATAAACATTACTTTGAAGGATGGTAGTCAAAGGACCCTAGATGGGCCAATGAACCTATATGACCTAGCCAAGTCTATCTCAGGTCGCTTGGCCAAGGAAGCAGTTGCAGGGGTTGTAGACGGCACCGCTGTTGACCTTTCTTATGAGTTAAAAGAAGATGCTGAGGTAGCTATTTTAACCCTTCAAGACCCTGAAGGTCTGGATGTCTTTAGACATACCTCAGCCCATGTTATGGCTATGGCTGTTCAAAATCTTTATCCGGGCACTAAGCTGGCCATCGGTCCTCCAATCGACAATGGATTTTACTATGACTTTGATACAGACCATGTTTTTGTACCAGAGGACCTAGAAAAGATAGAGAAAGAAATGAAGCGGATCATCAAGGAAGACTTGATGGCTGACCGTTTCACGCTTGGTCGGCAAGAGGCCATAGACTTTATGAGTGAAAAAGGAGCAGACTATAAGGTGGAGTTGATTCAAGACCTGCCTGAAGATGAAGTTCTTTCCTTCTACCAGCATGGGGACTTTGTGGACCTGTGTGCTGGACCTCACTTGAGGGGACTTAAGCAAATCAAGGCCTTCAAGCTCCTTTCTATAGCAGGGGCCTACTGGAGGGGTGATTCTGACAGGAAGATGTTGCAGAGAATTTATGCCACTTCCTTTCCCAAGGCATCCCAACTAGAAGCCTATCTTCATCGGTTGGAAGAGGCCAAGAAGAGAGACCATAGAAGGATTGGTAAAGACCTCAAGCTCTTTAGCCTAAGGGAAGAAGCACCAGGTTTTCCCTTCTTCCTTCCCAAGGGCATGGTAGTTAAGAATAAGTTGATTGACTACTGGCGTCAGGTTCATGAAGAGGCTGGCTATGTAGAAATTGAAACGCCTCAAATCATGACTCGGGCCTTGTGGGAAACTTCAGGCCACTGGCAGCACTATGCTGAAAACATGTATACCCTGAAAATTGACAATGATGACTATGCCATTAAACCCATGAACTGTCCAGGTGGCATGCTGGTCTACCAGAGTGACCTCAGGTCTTACAGGGACTTCCCCATGCGGGTTGGAGAACTTGGCAAGGTCCACCGCCATGAGTTGTCTGGGGCCCTGCATGGTCTCATGCGGGTAAGAGCCTTTACCCAAGACGATGCCCATATCTTTATGCTGCCCAGTCAAATTAAGGAGGAAATAAAGGAAGTTTGTCGGGTGATTGATGAAGTCTATAAGACTTTCGGTTTCAAGTACCATGTGGAACTGTCAACTCGTCCTGAAAAATCGATTGGGTCTGAAGCCCAGTGGAAGCAGGCAGAAACTGCCCTAGAGGAAGCCCTTAAGGAAATGGACTTGGCCTATAAGCTGAATCCTGGTGATGGTGCCTTCTATGGCCCTAAAATAGACTTCCACCTGGAAGACTGCCTAGGCAGAACCTGGCAGTGTGGTACCATTCAACTGGACATGCAACTGCCAGAACGCTTTGACCTGACTTATATAGGTGAAGACGGCAACAAGCACCAGCCAGTGGTCATCCACAGGGTTGTTTATGGGTCTATTGAACGCTTTATGGGGATTTTAATAGAGCACTATGCTGGCAAGTTCCCGACTTGGTTGTCGCCCAACCAGGTCAAGATCATCACAGTGGCTGACCGCCATGAAGGCTTTGCTGAAGTGGTCAAGTCAACCCTGGAATCCTATGACATCCGGGTGTCCTTAGACAAACGTCAGGAATCAGTAGGTTATAAGATCAGGGAAGCCCGCCTCATGAGAGATCCCTACATGTTAGTGATTGGTGACCAGGAGTGCGATCAAGGCCTGCTGTCTGTAAGAAAGCGGGACCATGAACAGGTAGACAATATGACCCTGGATGATTTTGTTGACCAAGTCATGGATGAAATTGTTTTAAAGAAGTAACTATATAAAGGAGAACTTATGATTAAGATTACACTTAAAGATGGCTCAGTAAGAGAAATCGAAAGGGGCAGCTCGGTTTATGACGTTGCCAAGTCAATTTCAGGTCGTTTGGCTAAAGATGCTATTATGGCTGAGGTAAATGGTGAGTTTGTAGACTTGGACCATGTCCTGGAAGAAGATGCAAGCCTGGCCTTGTTTACCTTCAACGATCCAGAAGGAGTTGAAACCTTCAGACACTCAACAGCCCATATTCTTGCCAGAGCGGTTAAGAAACTTTACCCAGAGGCTAAATTAGCCATTGGTCCTGCTATTGAAAAGGGTTTCTACTATGACTTTGATGTTGAAGTGAACTTCACACCAGAGGACCTCGTAAAGATTGAAAAAGAAATGAAAAACATCATTAGCCAGAAGGAGCCTTTTGAAAGATTCACCCTTCCAAGAGAAGAAGCCCTTCAACTGGTTAGGGACATGAAGGAAGACTACAAGGTTGAGTTAATCGAGGGTCTTGATGAAGATGCCATCATCTCATTCTACCGTCATGGTGACTTTGTAGACCTATGTGCTGGTCCTCATATCCATACTCTTAAGAACATCAAGGCCTTCAAATTATTAAGCTCAACAGGAGCTTACTGGAGAGGGGACGAGAACAATAAGATGTTACAAAGAATCTATGGTGTCTCTTTCCCTAAGGCATCTATGTTAGAGGAGCATCTGGAAAAGCTAGAGGATGCAAAAAAGAGAGACCACAACAAGTTGGGTCGTGAGCTCCAATTATTTGCTACCAATGAAAATGTAGGTCAAGGCCTTCCTTTACTACTACCAAAAGGGGCTAAAATCATTCAAATCCTTCAAAGATTCGTTGAAGACGAAGAAGAGAGAAGGGGTTATGAATTAACTAAGACACCTATGATGGCCAAGTCTGATCTTTATAAGATTTCAGGTCACTGGCAATTATACAAGGATGGCATGTTTGTTCTTGGTGATGAGGAAAATGACAAGGAAGTATTTGGTCTTCGTCCAATGACATGTCCCTTCCAAATCATGGCCTACAAGAACACTCAAAAGTCATATAGAGACCTTCCAAAGCGTTACAATGAAACATCAACATTATTCAGAAATGAATCATCAGGTGAAATGCATGGCTTGATCCGTGTAAGACAGTTCACAATTTCTGAGGGTCACTTGATGGTAACACCTGGTCAATTAGAGGACGAGTTTAAGGGTGTTGTATCACTGATCAACTATTTCATGGATACTTTAGGAATTTCTGAAGACATCACTTACCAGTTCTCTAAGTGGGATCCTGCCAAGTCAGAGAAGTACATCGGTACTCCTGAACAATGGGAAGATGCTCAAAGTCAAATGAGAACCATCCTAGACCACTTAGAAATCGATTATGTGGAAGCTGAAGGGGAAGCTGCCTTCTATGGTCCTAAGTTAGACATCCAGTTCAAGAACGTTCACGGTAAGGAAGACACCATCATCACAGTACAAATTGACTTTGCCTTAGCAGAGAAGTTTGACATGACTTATATTGGTGAAGATGGTAACAAGCACTTCCCTTACATCATCCATAGAACATCGATTGGTTGTTATGAAAGAACCCTGGCTATGCTTATTGAAAAGTATGCTGGTAAGTTCCCAGCCTGGTTGGCACCAACTCAAGTCAAGCTACTACCTATAGCAGACCGTCACTTAGACTATGCTTATGAGCTGAAAAAGCAGTTTGAAGCTAAGGGCATCCGTGTGGACATTGACAGCCGTGTAGAATCTGTTGGTTACAAGATCAGAGAAGCAAGACTGGAAAGAAATCCATACATGTTAGTTATTGGTGATAATGAAGTGGAAAACAAGAATATCTCAGTACGTTCTAGAGATAAGGGTGAGTTAGGGGCTATGTCAATCGACGCCTTCTTAACAGACCTTGTAGAAGAAATTGAAACAAAGGCTATCCTTAAGCCTCTAGTAGAAGAAAAGAAGTAAGATATAGTCAGCCGATGGGGTTTCCTGTCGGCTGCTTTTAATTTTTCTTATAATTATTGTGGGTATTGGAGGGGGACCTTAAGTCTGGCATAATGGTTATAGGAGGTTGTGAAATGGATAAGAGATTAAGATTGAGAGAATTAAGAGAGGATGACCTGAAGGATAGGGTTCATATGTGTAATGATAAGGATATACAGATGTTAATGTCTGGACAAACCTTTGATCAAGAAGTGACCCTAGAAGACATGAAAACCTGGTTTAAGCTAAGGCAGCAAGAAAGGGCCAGCGTCCAGTATGCCATTGTCTATGAAGATATCTACATTGGAGATGTTGATCTGAACTCTATCAACCAGGAGGACCAGTCTGCTTATATCATTCCCATGATTGGCAAGAAGGCCTATTGGAATAGGGGGTTGGGAACTCAAGCACTGGAAAGGGTTAAAGAGATTGCCAGGGATGATCTGGCCCTAAATACCATTTACCTAGAAGTCTTGCCCTTCAACCACCGGGCTATCAGGACCTATGAAAAAATAGGCTTTGTGAGCGTTGGTGAAAGTGAGGACGGACAAAGCATTATGAAAGTATCCCTTTGATACAAGAGGCCCAGATCAATTTGATCTGGGCTCTTCTTAAGATAGGGCAACCATTAGGCTTAGGCCTAATAGGACCAGGTTGACTGGGGCCCATAAGATTCTTTCCCACTTGGAGGGGCTTGCTAGGTTCATCAAGCTCCCCAGGACAAAGAATGCAACAACAAACCAAATGGCTATCTGGCTGATCTTAAATAAGTCGTCAAGTATAAGGCCGCTTCTGATAAGCATAATGCCTTCAACAAGGCCCAAAACTAAGATGTTAATCAGGGCAATGAGTCTCATTTTCTTTGGATACTTGCCTGGATATTTGCCACCCATGGATAGATGACCCAGGGGGGCACCCAGGGCAAGGCTCAGTTGGAAGATGACAATCATAAGAATGAATAGGGTGAATAAACTTGTGAATACTATCATAGGACCTCCTTATATTAACAAGTAAACCATAGACTTGTTGATAGAAGCTTGCCAGTCAGGGCTTATGAACAAGTCAGGGACCTCTTTTACTTTCATGGTGAAAGCAAAAGAGGTTTTTCTTTTCTCGGAGTAGACTCAGGACTTGTTATACTGGTAGCAAGTTAGACGAAACTAAAGGAGGAAAGAAATGAAGTTTACACAAATCAGACACGGGAGCCACCTAATAAGCTACAAGGACAAGACCTACTTAGTCGACCCAGTCTTTGCAGACCAGGGGTCCATGTCAGCCTTACCCATGGGGAGAATCAAGGTCAAGAATCCCCTAGTCGACATGCCTTTTGATATGGCCTTTTTACAGGACTTAGATGGTCTTATCTTAACCCACTTACACTTTGATCACTTTGATGATCTCGCTAAGGACATGTTAGATAAGAACTTGGCCATCTACTGTCATTCGGCTGACAAGAAGAAAATTCAGAAGGCTGGTTTCAAGAAGGTAGTGGCTATTGATGATTCATTCAATCTAGGTCAGGGTGTCAGCCTTGAAACCGTTAATGGTGGCCAGCACGGTAGCGGGCTGAGAAAGAAGATGATGGGCAGAACAACAGGTTATGTTTTCAAGGACAAGTCATCAAAAAATCAAGAACCCACTCTTTACTTAACAGGAGATACTCTTTGGTGTGACTCTGTTAAGGATGCCCTTAGAAAACACCAGCCGGAGGTGATTATAGCCTTTGCAGGTCAAGCCAAGCTTATGGGTCAGGCCATTACAATGGGAACTGAGGACCTAGACCAAGTGGCCAACCATGCGCCACAAGCTAAGATCATTGTCAACCACTTAGATACGTGGAACCACTGCTACCTAACACGATCAGACCTCAAGGCCTTCTTGAAGTCTAAGACCTACAAAAAACGTTTTTTTGTTCCAGATGATGGAGAAAGCCTTTCTCTGGGTGACCAGTCATGAAACGGATTCTCTTAGACGGTCCCATTCCAGTCAACTGCTACTTGATAGAGGAGGGTCAGTCCTGTTATGTTGTAGACCCTGGCTTTGAGAAAGAGAAGTTGGCAAGGTTCGTCAAGGACCTGGGGTTAGAGGTTAAGGGGATCTTGTTGACCCATGGTCACTTTGACCATATGACAGCCCTGGATGCTTTTGATGTCCCCATTTATCTCCATGAGGAGGAGAGGGTCATTCTTCAAGATACCTATAAGAACGGCCTTGCCTACTATGACCTGGAAAGACCCTATGACCTAAAAAACCTAAAGCTGATTTCCTTAAAGGGAGGGGATTGTCTAGACTTGGGTGGCCATCCAATAGAGGTCATCCATACCCCAGGCCATACGGTAGGCTGTGTTTGTTATAAGTATAAAAATGAGCTCTATACAGGAGATACCCTCTTTAGGGGGACTGTTGGCAGGTGGGATTTCCCTTCTGGCGACCTGGCTACTTTACAGGCATCTCTTGTGGACCTGATTGATAGTCAGGACCCTGAAACGATGGTCTATCCTGCCCACTACGACTCTTCTACCATAGGCCATGAAAAGAATACCAATGACTTCTATCTGCAATGGAAGAGGATACTTGATGAAGACACTTAGGTGTCTTTTTTTACTTAGAGAATCATGAATTTGGCTTATTGATAACGATTATCAATAAGTCTTTGCTAATATCCCTGTGAGTGGTATACTTGTTAATTGAGAATGGTTATCGGAGGATTGTATGTCAAAAGATATAATGAAATATTTTTTCAAGGCACATTTTGAAGTAAAAAAAGTATATGAGATAAACATTAAGAAGGGAGCCATATCAGAGGGAACAAAAACGTTTCCTGTGACGTGTGGTATTTTGATTCCAATAAGTGGCCGGGCAGTCTATCATGTGAATGAAGTAGCCTATAAGTTAGATGGGAATAAGGTCTTACAGGCTGGCCCTGATATGCCCCTTAATAAGTATGTGGGGGTGGATAGGGACTGGCACTATTATTTAATCCACTACAAGGTAAAGGGCAAGGATAAGGTGAAGTCATTTATTGATAATCTGGTTCTTCTGAGCTCAATAAATGAAAGTCAAATGCTCAAACTAAGAGACCTTGCCAAGAAACTTTACGAGCTTCACCAGGGTTCAAAGAAAAACCAGTCTTTGAGAAAACAAATCCTTTTACTTGAAATACTTGACCTCGTACTTGAAGCAAGGAGGGAGAAAGACCTAGTGACTGAGGGGGATAAGGTTGACTATGTTTTAAATTATATTCATGATCATGTCAATGAGGTGCTTAAGGTTGGAGAACTGGCTGACTTGGTGGATATGCCAGTTAAAAGATTTTGTTATTTGTTTCAGAAAATAACTGGTACCAGCCCCAAAAAGTATATCACTAGAGTCAAGGTGCATAGGGCCGAAAGCCTCCTTCTTAACACGGACTCAACCATAACGGAAATTGCAATTTCTATGGGGTATGAAGACCAGTTTTATTTTAGTCGCTTCTTTAAGAAGCAAACTGGACACGCCCCCAGTGACTTTAGAGTACGTGTAGGAAAAAGTCCATCCTAATTGATAGTTCGTCCATTCATATCCAAATAAGATTGTGGTATATTCTTCGAGTAAATGATAATCACTATCAATGAGTTTAGGAGAAAAATATGAAAAAATTAATCTTATTAATGAGTTTGTTACTTGTTTTTTCTTTAGCAGCCTGCAATGCAAATGCAACTAATGACAAGACTGATCAAGCCACAAAGGAGCATACCTTTAGCATTCATGGTCAATCATATACTGTTCAAGTACCAAATCAACCAGAACGTATCGTGGTAATTGGCTATGACGTAATTGATATCGTAGATTCTTTAGGGCATAAGGACAAGATCGTTGGTGTTCCTGATCCGAAAAACCCTATGTTCCCATCTTTCTTAGAGGGGTATGAAAACATCACATCTGTTGGTTCTTTAGGGGGTGACGACCTTGAAGCCATTGCAGGTCTGCAGCCGGATTTAATCATCATTGGTTCAAGAGCAACAGGGGCTTATGAAGACTTATCTGAGATTGCACCAACAGTAGCCCTTACCATTCCAGGTATGTTTGGTACATCCTTCACTCAAGGTGTTTATGACAACATTGAGGAAGTTGCCTTCTTGTTAAATGACCAAGCCGCTGGTAAAAAAGCAGTAGCAGACCTAAAAGACCACATAGAAGCCATGGGCGACAAGGTTGGGGCCTTAGAAGACCCATCAGCCATGGTACTCATTCTAACAGGCAAGGCCATGAATGTATATACAGACCATGAGCAGTCTAGATACGGTTTTGTTTATAATGAGTTTGGCTTCAAGTCAGCTGCATCTACTGAAGAAGTTGCTGTAGAAGATAAGAAGGTCAACAATGGTGAAGCCTCTAGACATGGTAATTCCATTTCCTTCGAGTTTATTGCTGCTAAGAATCCCAACTACCTATTGGTCATTGACCGTGGTGTCATCACAGGTCAGTCAACAGATTCTGCAAGTGATACCCTAGATAATGATTTAATTAACAATACCAATGCTGGTAAAAATGATCATATCATCTATGTGGATGGTACATCATGGTACCTATCAACAGGCGGTATTGAATCAACAAAGATGATGTTAAAGAACCTAGAGGAAGGTTTAAATAAATAAGATGATGATAAATAAGCAAGGAATCAACGGACTTCGAAAGGGTCTGTTGATTCTTCTTATGATTATACTGGCTGTGATTTCTTTAATGGTTGGCGTAGAAAGCCTCAAGTTGAGTGAGATCATGGACAAGGGTAGCCTGTCTCACACCATTTTCTTTACCAGTCGCTTACCCAGAACCCTTTCGATTATTTTGGCTGGATTTGGGATCTCGATCTCTGGTCTTATCTTCCAACAAATTAGCCGTAATAAGTTTGTGTCACCGACCACATCAGGTTCAGTCGCAGGTGCCCAATTGGGCATAGCTGTCCTACTTGCCTTTATACCAGTGAGGTCCACCTTGCTGATGATGTTTTTTGCCTTCTTGTTTTCTTTGATGGTCTCCTTGGTTTTCACAGGCCTGATCAATAGACTGAAGTTCAAAGAACTCATTTATGTTCCCCTACTGGGCATGATGTTATCTGGTCTTGTTTCTTCTGTAACCACCTTTGTTGCTTATAGGTACAACTTCCTCCAGGTCCTCCAGGGCTGGTTTTATGGGTCCTTTTCCTTGGTTACTTCAGGACGGTACGAGATGATTTATTTGATTATCATCCCTATGACCCTTGCCTTTATCTATGCCAAGGCCTTTACCATCGCTTCCGTAGGAGAGAGCTTTTCAACCAATTTAGGCCTCAACTACAAGAGGGTCATTCAGATTGGGGTCATTATAAGCTCTGTGGTTAATGCTTGTATTGTTGTTGTCGTGGGATCCGTGCCCTTCCTCGGCCTAGTGGTACCAAACCTAGTGACCCTGTATGCAGGTGACAACCTAGAAAAGAATATCTTAGATGTTGGTCTCTTGGGGATTATCATCCTCCTTGTGTCTGACTTATTGTCTAGACTCATCATCTATCCTTATGAGATACCCATTGCCATGGTAGTAGGCGTCCTGGGAACGATATTCTTCCTAATCACTATTTATAGGGGAGGAAAAAAATGAAAAAATTAAGCCTCTTATGTCTTGTCACTCTAGTGTCTCTGGGCCTCTACCTCTTGTGGGATATGAACTATGACATCTTTGACTATGTGATTAGAAAGCGGATGGAGAAGGTAGTGGCCATGATGATCGTCGGTGTATCCATTGGACTTTCCACCCTGACCTTTCAGTCCATTACCAACAATAGAATTCTGACACCCAGTATCCTGGGTCTGGATTCTCTTTATTTGATGATGCAGTTGTTGACAGTGACGATGTTTTCATCCATGGCCAGCCTGCTTAACAATCCTTACCTGAACTTCTTTATAGCTGCAGCCCTCTTAACCCTGGTGGCAAGTTTGATTTATAAGTGGGTCTTTTTAAGGTCTTCATCCATGTACTTTATGGTCTTAGTTGGTATTGTCATGGGAACCATGTTTTCGAGTATCAATGGCATGCTTCAGATTATGATCAGTCCTGATGTCTACAACCTAGTCATGGATAAGATGTTCGCAAACTTTTCTATTGTTAACGAAAAACTGATCCTGGTTAGCTTGATCATCAATGGTTTGGTCATGGTTCAACTGGTCAGAAAACGTTACTTGATGGATACCCTATCTTTGGGAAGAGACTATAGCATCAACCTGGGAGTTGACTACGATAGGGAGGTTCTGAAGCTTCTTTTACCAGTCTTTGTCCTGGTTTCAGTCTCTACCGCCCTAGTTGGTCCAGTCACCTTCCTCGGCTTTTTTGCTGCTAATATGGCCAGGGTGGTCTTAAAGACCTACAAGCATACCTACTTGTATATAGGGACTTGTATGGTTGGGGTGAGTGTCTTACTTATTGGCCAGTTTTTTATTGAGCATCTCTTTGATTTTGGCCTACCCATCAGTGTATTAATCAGCATGATAGGGGGGACCTACTTCATCTACATGCTCATGAAGGAGAACAAACGATGATTCAAGTAAATAATGTAAGTAAAAAGTACGGCAAGAAGTTAGTTGTCGACCAGGTGGATTTAAATCTTGAAAAGGGCAAGATTATCTCCTTGATAGGTCCCAATGGGGCGGGTAAGTCAACCCTCCTTGGTATGATGAGCCGTACCTTGAAAAAGGACGGTGGTTCCATCTTAATTGATGGCAGGGCCATCACAGACTGGGAGACCATTGACCTAGCCAAGGTCCTGGCCATAATGAAACAGTCAGAACATATCAGTATCAAGATCAGTGTCAGAGACTTGATTGCCTTTGGGCGTTATCCTTATTCAGAGGGCAAGTTGACCCAGGAAGACCAGGCCATCATCCAAGAGGCCATTGACTACTTGGACCTTCATGACATAGCGGATGCTTATATTGATGAACTGTCTGGGGGACAAAGGCAGAGGGCGTTTATAGCCAGTATTTATGCTCAGTCTACAGACTATATCCTCTTGGATGAACCCCTCAACAACCTAGACATCAAGCATGCCGCCAATATGCTGACCCTCTTAAAGAAGATGGCCCATGAACAAAACAAGACCATTATCATAGTCATCCATGACATTAACTTTGCCTCAAGTTTTTCTGATCATATTGTCCTTATGGACCAGGGCAGGGTGGTCCAGTCAGATACAGTCGAAAGGGTCATGCAACCTGAGATATTAGAAGCAATTTATGGTATGCCCTTTGAAGTCATAGAGGTGAAGGGCAAAAGACTTTGCATATACTACTAGGAGGATTCAATGAAAAGAGACATGATTAAGAACCGCCTGTCCCTAGACCAGGCTCAGTCGGCTTACAGGGAGTTTATTCAAGGGGACAACATCATGGTTTTAGCCTATGGTCAAGGGGATGATTTAATAGCAGATCATGTTCACTACCGTTATATAGAGGGCAAGCTTTTGGCCCTCTTACCCCAGGGGCAGAAGGTTTATGAGCCGCTTAAGGGTCTCGTGATCGAGCCTAAGGTTGGACTAGCTAGAAAAGCCACCCTGAACTTAAGCTTTGAGGTGATTGACCAAGACCATGACCTGGTCAAGGCCTTGGTAAGAAAAGAAGGCCCCAAAGTGAGGCATATGGTTGCCCATGGTAATCAAGTCCTCCTTCTGGAGCTTGTTAATGGGGTATACCATCATGGTTTTAGGCAAGTCTATACCATTAATGACAACCACGACTTAGATGGCCTGGGGAAAAAGCCAAATGGCCAACAGATGTATGACCACAGCCGGCTACTTGTCATGGCTTATGAGGACAGAGAAAGTGTCATGAATGTCATTTGCCACCATGGTGTCTATGAAACCTTAACCCATAAGACTTACAAGAAGCTTGAGATTTTTATGAAAAATCCTACCTGTAAGATATATGATGGAAAAGACAATCATTTTGAAACTACAGTAGAAGTGGTAGATGATCCCAGGGCTGTCGAAGACCTCTTTAAGGCCCTAGAAGCAACCCATAACAACTATTTTAAGGCGTCAAAGGACCTGGTTCTTTTACGATTTAGAAGGTAAGAGGTTGAGTTATGAAATTAGATCGAGTCAAACTTGAAAAGATTATTTATGAAGATGATAAGACCATAACCTATATATTTAGCAAGCCTCAAGGACTCAGGTGGGAACCCGGAGCCAATATACACCTGGCCTTTAATGACTTCATCAAGGAAGACCAACCTGATAAATCCTTGGTACGTCATATGTCTTTAAATAAGGGATGGGACCAGGGAGTGATCAGTATCACCACCCGGTTCCATGATCCTGTATCCCCCTACAAGGCTCGGTTGCAGAAATTGGGTCTTGGGGATGAGATGACAGTCTTTGGTGTCAACAACAAGCTGCCCATGAAACGCTTAAATAAACCCCTGATTCTTATCTCTATGGGGGTCGGTCTATCAACATTTCTGCCCTATATTCAAGCTTATAAAGAAAATCCTGAGGGCATTACAAGTCTACTTTCTCTTCAAATCGACCGGGGAAACCATAACCTATACAAGGAGGTCTTAGACTTTGACTATCAATATTATTACAAGGTACGACAGGACCTCTACAGGGCTATCAAAGACACCTTTGACCCTAGTGGGATTTATTACATAGTTGGAAGTAACCCCTTCTTAAGAGAAATCACTTCTTTACTCTTAGGCCATGGGTTAAAGAAGAATCAGATATGTCTGGATAAGAAGGATCAAGTATATAAAACATTCGACTTATAGGAGGGTCTTATGAATGAAATATTTTTAGAGGGTACAATAGAGTTGATTCTATCAATTCTACTGGTTGGGCTGGTTGTTTTTAAGTTGAATACAAGTTTAAGAAGACATAGGAAGGTCTGGGTCTTGTCTTCTGTGGCCCTATCACTTGTTAGTATAACTATTTCCGTGGTGGTCTTCTTAGGCGTCTTAGACGTAGCGTATTCGGCTGTGTGGGTTAGGATGGTTAGGGGGATTGTCTCTGGTTACCTGCCGGGAGTGATTTTTATCTTTGTCATGTTTGCAGGGGCCCTTAAGAAGGACCACCCTTGGAAGAAGACCCTCATGGGAGTAAGGACTGAGTTGTCGGTGGTGGGCTTCATACTTTACCTGCCTCATACCCTTCTTTATACCGCGTTTTCAGCCCCTTACGGGATTGCTAACCTATTCTCTGGTGACATTAGGCTCTTTTCTCAGTTGATGACCTGGACAGGGCTGACCAATAGTATCCTTTTGATTCTACTTGGGATAACTTCCTTTAGGGGAATTAGGCAGAGAATGAAAGCAACCACTTGGATAAGGATTCAAAAGTGGGCTTATCTGTTTTATTTCAATTGCTTTGTCCACTACATGACCCTGAGTATTTATGGGGGCCATTATGAAAGGGCTGTCCTATATACCCTGATTTATGGCAGCTACCTGTGTATGAAAGTAAAGAAAGAGCTAGCTGACCATTATTCAAAAATCGTAAGAGTAGCCTAAATAATCCCCCCTGCTGGCTGAGTAGGGGGGATTGATTTATGTCGAATTCTGCTATAGCTAATCAAGGTATAGATTTCTTCATATAGAATAACAGATAATGGATATAAGTAACCATCACGAATGGGTGGTTGGATGATAAGAGACGTTTAAATGAGGTGACTATTATGAAAATAAGACATAAGTTAAGTATATGGGGATCTGCTATAGGTGCAGGTCTTGTTTCATGCATGAAATCTTTATTTGATTTTGATTTTAGCCGATTTCTTGTATCGGAGGGGCCCAAGGAGTGGGTCATTGGAACCATGGTATCTGTTTCCTTTTCTTATTTATTCTTGCCTAAGCTGGCAAGTCTTGTAAACACTCGGACAGACTAGGAGGTCAAAATGATTAGACAGGCAGTTGGAGCCCTTGTCTTTAAGGGGGACCAGTACATGATGGTAAGAAAGGTCCGGTGTCACTCCATGGATAAAGACATTTCGGGTCACTGGGATTTTCCAAAGGGGGGCCTTGAAGTCACAGACTTAAGTATCGAGGCAGGCCTGCTTCGGGAATTAAAAGAAGAGACTGGGTCAGAGGCTTATAGGATTGTCAAGGAATATAAGGAGCAACTATGCTTTGATTTTCCTCCTGGTCACAAGTACCAGGGCCAGGTTACCCATGTTTTTCTAGTGGAATACCTGGGTACAGGCCAGGATCTTCAAGTAGACGGCTACGAAATTTCTGATCTGGACTTTTACTCAAAGACCGAGTTTCTGAACCAGTTAAGCCATAAAGAGAGTAGGGATTTTATGAAGAAAATCGGATGGTGACCCCCTTTTCCTTAGGTGGAAAAGATTAAGACTCCCTCAAATAATCCACCATTTTATTCCAAGTAATAAAAAATATGTTATAATTAACATAAGATTTAAGAAAGTCTGAAAATTAAGGTTTTAATGATAAAACTTGGGTATTAGGAAAGTATAACAAAGGAGGATGCTATGGATAAATATCGTTTACAAGCAGATCAACTTACATGTAGAATTCCTATTGAAGATTTAAGATTCGAAACGACAGAGGACTTGACCCCTCTTTATGAAATGATTGGTCAAGAAAGAGCCGCTAAAGCCATGGAGTTTGGTTTAAATATTAAGCAAAGAGGTTATAACATTTATGTTGCTGGTGGCTGGGGGACTGGTAGGAATACCTATGTAAGATATATTACTAACAAGAAGATTTTAGAGACACAACCACCAAATGACTGGATCTATGTCAACAATTTCAAGAATCCTCGTCAGCCGACGGCTATTAGCCTTAAAAATGGTGAAGGTAAGAAGTTCAAGAAGTCTATGGCTCGTATCATAGAGTTTGTTCAAAATGAAATCGCTGAGGCCTTCATTTCTAAGGAGTATGAAAACACCAAGGCTATTTTAAGACAGGAGTATTCATCTAAGAATGCTGCCATTATTGAAGCCTTAAATGTGATTGGTCAAAAGTATAACTTTGCTTTTACCCAAACTGAAAGAGGTCTAGTAAGTATTCCCTTGAAGAACAACAAGCCTATGAGCGAGGAGGAATACAGAAATATCACTGAAAAAGAGTATGAAGAATTATCTTCTAACTCCAATAAGTTAACCCTGGAAACCGTTGATCTATTCAATCAACTAAGATCAGAAGAGGAGTTATACTTAAACAAATTAGATGACCTAGATGCTAAGATGGGTCGTAAGATCGTTACCTTCCACATCAACAACCTAAAGAAGAAGTATGGAAAGAACAAGGCTATTGCTGCTTACTTGGATTCTGTTGGGGAAGATATTGTAGAAAACATCGATGAATTCAAGGAAGAAGAACCACAAGAGCCTTCTAACAATCCCTTGGCCATGCTTCAGCAGCCAAAGAAGAAGGAGAACTTCTTTGTTAGATATTCTGTAAACTTGTTCATTGATAATTCAGAGAGAGATTCAGCACCTGTTGAGTTTGAAATCAATCCAACCTTCTTCAACCTGATTGGTAACATTGAATACTTCAACGAGTATGGTGCTTGGAAGACAGACTTTACTCAAATCAAACCTGGTGCCCTCCACCATGCCAATGGGGGTTACTTGATTATTCAAACCCGGGACTTGTTAACAGCACCTTATGCTTGGAAGGGCCTAAAGCGGGCCTTAATCAACAAGGAAGTTAATATTGAGAATATTGGCAAGCAAACAGGGGTCAATGGGGCACAAACTCTTAGACCACAACCCATCCCCTTGGATGTTAAGGTTATTATCGTAGGGGACTTCTATACCTACAACGCCCTCTTCAACTATGATGAAGAGTTTAGAAAACTGTTCAAGGTCCTTGTTGACTTTGATGACCAAGTTGAAAGAAATCGGGAGTCTGTAACCAAGATGGCCCGTCTGATTGCCAGCTATGCTGAAAAGGATAATATCAAGTACTTTGATAAGTTTGCGGTTGCGGAAATTGTGAACTATACCACCCGGTTGGCAGACAACAAGGATAAGTTATCAGCCCACTTGAATGTGATCGTTGACTTGATTTATGAGGCTGATTCCTGGGCCAGTATTTACGGGGACGAGGTGGTTGGAAAAGACCATGTACTCAAGGCCCTTGAAGAGCAAAAGAATAGGATGAATCGGTTTGAAAGACGGTTACTTGAGAACTTTGAAGATGGTACCTACTTATTAGATGTAGATGGTGAGAAGGTTGGTGAAATCAATGGTCTTGCTGTTCTAGGGACTGGTATTCGATCTTTCGGTAAGCCAAGTAAGATTACGGTTTCTACCTATAGGGGCAAGGCTGGCCTAATTAATATTGAAAGAGAAGCCAACCAGTCTGGTCCAAGCCATGACAAGGGAGTCATGATCCTCAATGGCTACATGGGTTATAAGTATGCACAAGATAAGCCACTGACCCTATCGGCATCCATTGTATTTGAACAATTATACTCTGGTGTAGATGGGGACTCAGCTTCATCAACAGAACTTTATGCCATCTTGTCAAGTCTTTCTGGAGTACCGATTGACCAAAGCTTAGCAGTTACGGGCTCGGTTAACCAAAGAGGTGAAATCCAACCGATTGGTGGGGTGAATGAAAAGATTGAAGGCTTCTATGAAGTGTGTAAGCTCAAGGGAATTACAGGTAAGCAAGGGGTAATTATTCCCCATCAAAATGTCAAGAACCTTATGCTCAACCAAGAAGTGGTTCAAGCTGTTGAAGACGGTAAGTTCCACATTTATGCCATTGACCATATTGACCAGGGAATCGAACTTCTTATGAAGACTACAGCTGGCCAAAGACAGAAAAATGGCAAGTTCAAGCGTGGCACCATCCACTACATGGTTGATAAGAAGCTTGAAGAACTTGGGACCCCCCTTATGAAGCGAGCCAGTGACAAGAAGCCTAAGGAGGAAGCTGAAAAAAAGGAAGCTGATAAGCCAGCACCTAAAAAGAAAGACAAGTAGTATTTAAGCCGGTTGAAGATATCAACCGGCTTTTTAATGTTAAGTTTTACTTTTATAGGTTTCAATCCAAGTGAGAGCCTCAAGTCTGCCCAACCAAGCCTCACCAGGACCAACTTGAGGGTAGAGTTTGTAGACCTGGTCCAGGTCGTGATCAGGCAAGTCTTCTAAGGAATAGTAGGGACTCTTGGGTGGACAAGCAATGACCTTATGGTCGCCGTCTGATCTTATAAAGATGCCCAGGACCTTGACTTGTACCTGGTCTCCCAGTTCGTGATCCCAAGCCCCAAATAAAAAGATATCCAAATGATCACCTGGTGGCCTACCGGTTCCCACTATCCAGCCATAGTGGCAAGTGACACCTCTTGAGTGGTGGAGGCAGTCATACGCGCTCTCTGTGAATGTATGGTCTTCTGGCTGGTAAACCATCCGCTTCTTATGCTGGGGTGTCTGTTCTATGATCATGTCTACAAGGTCTAACCGCTTGTGTTCTTGACATCTTGTATGCTCTGTGGAGTTCATATAAAAGAGCCTGGGTGTCGATTCCACGTCTATGACCTTATGGATACTGGTATCTGCAAGGGCAAAGGCAAAGGATGGCTGGGTAGGGAGGTTGAGTAGGGCTCTTAAAAGCATGGTGATAGATCCCCCGTGGGCCACGATGCAGATTTTGTCTTCTGCTTGATGCTTTTCCTTGAGTTCAGATACAAAGTGTTCTGCTCGAGACCTAAAGCTTAGAAAAGACTCTGTACCTGCCTGGGTATGGTGGGGAAGTCGACCTTGGGGACCCAATGGGAAGCGTCTGTCGGCCTCAGCATGACTTAGACCGGCAAGTTGGCCGTTGTCCCATTCCATCAAGCGGTCATCGAAGCTAATAGGCAGGTCCACTTGTGATCCTATATAGTCAGCGGTTTGGCGGGCGCGTCTAAGGGGGGAAGCATAGATAAAATCAATGGCCTCCTTGTCACGTAGCCATCTAGCTGCTTGGCTGGCCTGGGTGTGACCCAGGTCTGTTAGGTTAAAGTCGGCTCGTCCTTCAATGACTTGAAGGAGGTCAGCTTCTGATTGACCGTGTCTTATTAATAGTATGTTCATAGTATCCTCCTTAGGACCAGTGTAAACCTTGACAAGGTGTTAAGGTCAAGGAAAAAGTGTGTTTTCTCTTAACACGCCTGGGTATAAGAAGATAAATTACCAATATGAGTCAATTGCTACCAGTTTTGTATAAAAAACTTGGTGATTTTGCCTTATGATTGTTGATTTTTTAACAAAAATTTTGTATAGTTAAGGTAACCATAAGATAAGAGGGCATCCTTTTATCCTGTGGTGTCTGAAAATGTGAACCTAATGACATGAGATGCGTCTTATTCAAAAGGAAAGCTGCAAAGAACATTTATGTTTTTAACATGGGAAATACCGATTGACGGTATCTTTCTTGTGATGCTTTCTTTCTCATTTAGGTTGAGGAAGATTTTTTTTTGGAGGTTGTAATGAAAAAGATTGGGGTTATATCAGCGATACTGGATGATCCACTGAGAAATAACGGTAAGTTTAATGACATTGTGTCCAACTACCAGGAGATTATCAGGGGACGGATGGGCTTGCCCTTCCATGAGGATAATATATCGGTTGTTTCTTTGACGGTATGTGGTCCCTTGGACCAGATCAATGAATTAACCGGAAAATTAGGTAATATTCAAGGTATTACTGTGAAGACGGCCATATCCAAGAAGACCATTTAGGAGGCATAAATGGAGACATTAAAAATTATTGAAAAGCTGAGGCAAACCCACACGGCAGACAAGGAAGAATTAGTCTACCTTATTAAGAACATCACAGAAGAAGAGAAGGAGGTCCTTTTCCAGGCATCCTCTCAAGTTAAGGCAGAATACTATGGAGACACGGTCTACATGAGGGGCCTGATAGAGTTTACCAACTACTGTGATAAAAACTGTAAGTACTGTGGTATTAGAAGAGACCAGAAGGAAGCCCATCGTTATCGTTTGTCTTTAGAGGACATCTTAAAGTGCTGTGATGAAGGCTACTGGTTGGGTTATAGAACCTTCGTTTTACAAGGGGGAGAAGATCCTTATTTCACTGATGAAAGAATGGTTGAAATTGTAGAACGTATAAAGAAAAGATGGCCAGATGTGGCTGTGACCCTGTCCCTAGGCGAGCGTTCAAAGGAATCCTATGCCAAGTTGAAGGCTGCTGGGGCTGATAGATATTTATTGAGACACGAGACAGCAGATGCAGACCTATACGCTGATATCCATGATGGCATGGTTTTATCTAGCCGTAAGTCCTGTCTGAAAGACTTGAAAGATCTGGGTTTTCAAGTTGGTGCTGGCTTCATGGTAGGTTTACCTGGCCAAACCCCAGAGATACTAGCGGAAGACTTGACCTTCCTAAAGTCCCTTGACCCACACATGGTAGGGATTGGTCCCTTTATTCCACATAAGAAAACACCCATGGGAGATAATGTAGGGGGGACTGTTGCAGGGACTCAACTGATGTTGGCCTTAACCAGACTTCTCTTACCTAAGGTCTTGTTACCATCGACGACAGCTCTTGGAACCCTAGATAACAAGGGGAGAGAAAAGGCTTTGAGTGTTGGTGCTAACGTGGTTATGCCCAACCTATCACCAACGGCAGTTCGTGAAAAGTATGAATTATACGAGGACAAGATTTGTACAGGAGACGCAGCTGCTCATTGTAGAAAGTGTATAGAAGGTCGAATCAACAGTGTTGGCTTCCAGGTAGACATGGGCCGAGGCGATTACGATGGATGGAGGAAATAATGTTTATTAATCATGATTATATAGATGGATTACTAAAAGACGGTCAAGGGGCTTCTTTAGACGAAGTGAATGCAATCCTAGACAAGGCTAGACAACTACAAGGCCTGTCTCACATGGAGATTGCCAAGTTGATTCAGTCGGACTACCCAGAGGCAGATGAAGCCCTATTTAAGGTAGCGGGTGAAATCAAGGATAAGATCTATGGTAAGCGTGTGGTTATTTTTGCCCCTCTTTATATTTCTAACTACTGTGTGAATGCCTGTACCTACTGTGGCTACGGCAGAGACAATCAATTTAAGAGAAGACGCCTCAATAAGGAAGAAATTGAACAAGAAGTTAAGCTTCTAGAGTCTATGGGTCATAAGAGAATTGCCCTTGAAGTTGGGGAAGACCCAATCAATGCGGATATAGATTATGTTTGTGAATCGATTGATACCATTTACAATACAGAAAACAAAAATGGCAACATCCGTCGTATCAATGTCAATATTGCTGCAACTACTGTAGAGGACTACAAGAAGTTAAAGGCCAAAGACATTGGTACCTATATCTTATTCCAAGAAACCTACCATAGACCCACCTATGAAAAGGTACATCCCAACTGCCTAAAGGGAGACTATGACTACCACTTAACAGCCTTTGATAGAGCCATGGAAGCGGACATTGATGATGTTGGTGGCGGTGTGCTATTCGGCTTAAGTGACTATAAGTTTGAGATCCTAGGTCTTATGCTACACAACGACCACTTAGAAGAAAAGTTTGGGGTTGGTTTCCATACCATTTCTGTTCCTAGACTTCAAAAGGCTGAAGGGATGGAATTGAGCCAGTATCCTAACCTGGTAACAGACCATGAGTTCAAGAGAATCGTATCTATTATCCGTTTGGCTGTACCTTTCACAGGCATTATCTTATCGACTCGTGAATCAGCAGAGATGAGAAAAGAAGTATTAAACTATGGTGTTTCTCAAGTGTCAGCTGGCTCTTGTACAGGAGTTGGTGGCTACAAGGAAGAAGCTGAGTTTGGTAAGAAGGTAGACCAGTTTGAAGTAGCTGACCACAGGTCGCCTCTAGAAGTCATCAAGGGTCTTCTCAAGTACGGCTTTGTGCCATCATACTGTACAGCTTGCTACCGATCAGGTCGTACGGGGGATCGATTTATGAGACTGGCCAAGTCTGGTCAAATCCATAATGTTTGTCAACCCAATGCCCTGATGACCCTACAAGAGTTTGCCATTGATTACGGTGATACAGAGCTAAAAGAATTAGTAGATAGGGTTATCGCTGAGCAGGTTGACTGTATAGAAAAAGATACCATCAAAGAATTGACTGTTAAAAACATTGGTAGAATCAAGGATGGGGAAAGAGACTTGTTTGTATAGGAGGTTATGATGCAAGGAACACCTAGGGGGAACAAGCCCCATATTTCAATATTTGGTAACCGAAATGCTGGTAAGTCATCCCTTCTTAATGCTATTGTCGGCCAGGATATTGCCCTGGTATCGGACATTAAGGGGACCACAACAGATCCTGTTAACAAGACCATGGAGCTTTTACCCTTTGGTCCTGTTATCTTCTTTGATACAGCCGGTCTAGATGACTCTGGTGACCTGGGTGACCTAAGGGTCCAGCGGTCAAAGAAAATCCTCCAGAGGACTGATTTTGGCCTATATGTCTTTGATATCAATGAGGTGGATGAAGAAGCCTTTAAGGACTTCCAAAAAGCCTTCAAGCAGTTCCACATTCCCTACCTTTTGGTCTTTAACAAGATCGACCAGGCAGACCAGGACCTAGTGGAGACTTACAAGGACAAGTATCCGGAGGCTCTTTTCGTTTCAACCCTGGAAATGCCAACCATCTGGCACTTGAAGGATGCATTGATCAAGGCTCTGGAAAAGGACAATGAGGAAAAACCAATTGTCGGGGACTTGCTGCCTTATGGGTCAACCCTTGTTTTGGTTGTTCCCATTGATTCAGAGGCCCCAAAAGGCCGAATCATCCTACCCCAGGTCCAGGTGATCAGGGATGCCCTAGACCATGGTATCAAGTGCATGGTGGTCAGAGATACTGAGTTGGAAGAGACCCTTAAGACCATGGATAAGGTTGATATGGTTATAACGGATTCTCAAGCCTTCAAGTCGGTATCGAAAATGGTTCCTGACCATGTTCCCTTGACCTCATTTTCTATTGTCTTTGCGAGACATAAGGGGGATATCTGGTCCTTTAAGAGAGGGATCGATGGCCTTAAGGACCTAACAGAGGAAAGTAAAATTTTAATCTCTGAATCCTGTACCCACAACCATTCTCATGAAGATATTGGTCGGGTGAAGATTCCGAGACTACTCAATAAAAAACTCAACAAGAACTTGAACTATACCTTCAGGATGGGGCACGACTTCCCAGAGGACTTGGAGACCTATGATATGGTCATCCACTGTGGATCTTGCATGCTCAACCAAAAGACCATGCTTAACAGAATTGCCATGTGTGAATCGGCTGGCGTTCCTATTACCAATTATGGTATGGTCCTGGCCTATATCCAGGGTATCCTAGATGAGGCAACGGATATGTTTAAGGGCTTATAAAATCAGGTGGGAGCAATCCTGCCTTTTTTATTTTTTGTCTGGGACAAGGAGGAAAAAATATTGAATTGTTGTCTAATTGTAATGAAAAAAAAGGGTTTTATGAGATGAAATATAGTATAATTAACTTGTATGTTGACTATACTGATACTAGGAGATTAATATGATAGATTTTAAAAAAGTATTTATGCGATACCCAAATGGGGTCTCAGCACTAAATGGTTTAGATTTATTGATAAATGAGGGAGAGTTTGTCTTTGTCGTTGGCCCCAGTGGGGCAGGTAAATCCACGCTGATCAAGCTGCTCTTAAAAGAACTAGAACCTACCAAGGGAACGATCTTACTTGACGGTAAAAATATCACCAAGGTCCACCAGAGACGGGTACCAAAAATCCGGGCTAAGACTGGGGTGGTCTTCCAGGACTTTAGGCTTTTACCCAACAAGACAGCCTATGAAAATATTGCCTTTGCCTTGGAAATCACCCATACCAAGGGTAAGGAGATTAAACCAAGGGTAATGAAGATGTTAGACCTTGTCGGTCTTAAGGGCAAGGGCAAGTCAAAGCCTAGTGAGTTATCTGGTGGGGAGCAGCAAAGGGTTTGCATTGCCAGGGCCCTGATCAATGATCCTCCCATCTTAATTTGTGATGAACCTACGGGCAACCTGGACCCAGAGACTTCTTGGGAAATAATGCGTCTGCTCAGGTCCATCAATAAGGCGGGGACGACCATTATCATGGTAACCCATGACAAGGAAATTGTTAATGACATGAGAAAAAGAGTGGTTGCCCTTGAGGATGGGGTAATTGTAAGAGATGAAAGTGGAGGTGCATACGGATATGATATTTAGAAGCGCCTTTTACGTCTTGAAACAAGCCCTAGTAAACCTATGGAGAAATAGGACAATGACCGTAGCGTCTATAGTTTCTGTCACTGCGACTCTTTCCATCCTAGGGATTATCTTCTTGTTAATTGTTAATATATCTAATTTTGCTGAATACGCCAGTGATCAATTCGATGTTATGCAGGTCTTCCTGGATGATGACCAGACAACAGAGGAGATGAAGCTGATTGGTGACCAAATAGAGGCCATCCGAGAGGTGAGCACTGTCACCTTTGAAAGTAAGGAACAGGCCCTTAGGAATATGCAGGATGAGTGGGAGGAATATGCCTCTGTCTTAGATGGCCTTTCTGAAAGAAACCCCCTGCCTAATTCTTTCATTGTCCATGTCGATGTGATAAGAAACTCAGACTTTGTTGCCCTCCAGCTTGAAAAAATCAAGGGCATAGAAGAAGTGAAGTATTATGGAGATGTTATTGCAAAAATCAATAACATCAAGACCTTCATCAGTACGGTTGGTCTGTCGATTATCATTATCCTACTCTTTGTATCCACCTTTGTTATCTCCAATACAATCAAGCTGGCTGTGACCAGCCGTAAGCATGAAATACAGATTATGAAGTATGTTGGGGCTACTCACTGGTTCGTTCGCTGGCCCTTTATTTTAGAGGGGACCCTGCTCGGTTTATTTGGAGCCCTGATAGCTGCCAGTCTTATCCAGGTGGGCTATGATTATACCTACAGCCTTTTAACCAGTGACTTTTACGTGATTATCGCAGCCTACATCATCCCACCATCAGGGGTTATGGCTGATGTACTTGAAATCTTCTTACCGGTTGGTGCTGGTATTGGTGCCCTAGGTTCCTTATGGGGTGTTAAGAAATACCTTAATGTTTAGGAGGCAGGATGAAAAAGAAATATTTGCTATTGCTTGTCATCATTGTCCTGATTGGCCAGTTTACCTTTGCTGTTGATGATGAAGATGATATTGACAAGCAGGAAGAATTATTGGAAGAAGTAGAGGGCCTCTTGGATGCCTTGGATGCCGACCACCTGGATTTTGTTAACCAAAAGAATGCGGTCATCCGTAACATCAGGGCTCTAGAACAAGAGATTCGTTTAACAGAGGCTGAAATTGAAGTCTTGGATGGTAAGATAGAGGAAAATAAGAAGTTGGTTGCCCTAGCTGTTATTGAGTTAGATGCTGCCGAGGCTGCCCTCCAGGCAACCAATGATCTTTTGGACAAGCGGATCCGGGTGATGTATAAGAACGGGTCCATTGGTTATCTGGAAGTCCTCTTGGAATCCAAGAACTTTGAAGACCTCTTAGTCCGTGTAGACATGTTGCAAAGAATCGTTCAAAGTGACACAGACTTGATTGTTCAAATGGAAGAAGATAAAAAGAATGTAGAACTAAAGAAAGCAGGTCTAGAAGAGGAGCAGGCAAAACTTCTTGCCCTCCAAGAAGAGATGGATGCCCAGGTTGTGAAACTTGAAGGTCAGGTTGCCAATCTTGAACTTGAGAAGATTGAGCTTTTAAAAAATATTGAAGCTGTACAAATTCAAATTGATCAAACTGAAAAGGATGCCGAAGAGATTCGACAAATTATTAAAGACCTAGAAATCTTAGCCCAGTACAAGGGGGGCAAGATGACCTGGCCCGTGCCTGGACACAAGGTGATTTCTTCTCCATTTGGACCAAGAATTCACCCCATTACAGGCCGGTATGAAATCCACAAGGGGATAGATGTTCCTGTACCAACAGGAACACCAGTGGTTGCTGCTCAAGGAGGAACTGTGACTAGGGCCAACTGGCTAGGGGGCTATGGTAAGTGCGTTATTATTAACCATGGTGGTGGCATCTTTACCATCTATGCCCATAACAGTAAGCTAGAAGTTGAAGCTGGCCAGGTGGTTGAGCAAGGACAGACGATTGCGCTATCAGGTAATACGGGTAACAGTACTGGAGCTCATGTCCACTTTGAAGTGGTTGTAGAAGGTGAGGCAGTTGACCCATTAGTTGAATGGCTGAACGCAGAGTAGGAGAGCCTATGAGTTTTAAAAAGAAGAGTATGATATTCATCAGTGGCGGTGTGTCCGCCCTGGTGCTTGTAATTGTTTTAACCGCCTTGGGTGGTTTTTCTTTGGTCCCCTTCTTTAGGGTAGAACGCTTAAAGAATATGGAAGCAAATTATGGAAAACTGGAGGTGCTCAGACAAGAAATAGTGGACAACTATTACCTGGACTTAGATGAAGACAAGCTCTATGAGGGCATGATCTATGGGATGTTTGATGCAGTGGATGACAAGTACACCAGCTACATGAACCCCGAGGAGTATAAGCAGTACAATGATAGTACCCAGGGTAAGTATGTTGGCATAGGTATTCAGTCCAATACATCAGATGAGAGAATTCAGATCGTGAGAGTTTTTGAAGGATCTCCTGCTCAAAAGGCAGGTATCCAGATTGAAGATGAAGTCATAGCGGTGGACGAGTTAACAATTGAAGACAATGGCTACAGAGACTTACTTGACCGTATGTTGGGTCAAGAGGGTCAGGAAGTCCTGGTTAAGGTTAAGAGAGAAGGAGAAGTTTTAAGTTTTACCATCAAACGAGGGAGTGTGAAAATTCCTTTTGTGGATAGTCAGGTGATTGGACAAACGGGTTACTTGGTCCTTTATCAGTTTGGTAGTCAAGTCTCTGAGGAGTTTGAAAGCCACTTGAAGAACTTGCTAAAGCAGGATGTAAACGGCATTATTATTGACTTAAGAGACAATCCAGGGGGACTGGTTACTGAGTGTACAGAAATCGCTGACCAACTCCTACCCAAGGGAACCATTGTTTACACCCTAGACAAGTATGGCAATGAAAAAACCTACAAGTCAAAGAAGGACCATACAGATATTCCCTTGGTCTTTTTAGCCAATGAGAATTCAGCCAGTGCTTCGGAAATTCTTCTAGCGGCTGTGAGAGATTTTGATAGGGCTCCTATTGTTGGCGTTCAAACCTTTGGCAAGGGTATTGTTCAATCCGTTGCTGAATATGGTGATGGGTCTGGCTTTAAGATTACCTACTCTCAGTATTTCTCACCTCAAGGTAATAAGATTCATAAAATTGGGGTTAGTCCCGATTATGAGGTCAACTTTGAGGGTATTAAGAATACATTAGCACCAGACTTAACTGAAGACCCACAGTTAAAGCAGGCCTATGACCTCTTGAACCAGTAGGCGGCAAAAAAGTTTGTTGAAAGTGCAAAAATGTGTTACACTTAATTTTGTGCGTAAAGACAGTCAAATGGGTTTTTAAAAAGGAGACCGTTATGATCATTAGAAAAGCAAGTATTTATGACAGTATAGGCATTACTAAAGTTAATGTAGACACATGGAAGTCAGCTTATAGAGGGATTATTGACCAAGAGTTTTTAGATAACATGAACTTTGAGAAGCAAAAGCGATTCTTCATGAATATGCTTTCTAAAGAAAGCTTGATTTATGTTGCTGAATCTAAGATAGGTGAAATTGTTGGCTTCACAATTCCGGAAGTTGTTAAGGATGAAGACAATAAGAATAGGGGGATTGTTTCTTCTATTTATGTATTAGACCGTTATCAGGGTGAGGGTGTTGGTTATAAGTTGATTGAAAAGGCCGTTCATGCCTTAGTTAAATCAGAAATCAATACCATGATTGTTTGGGTACTAAAGGACAATCCTGCTTGTGGTTTCTGTGAGGCCCTGGGTGGTCAACCAAGAGAAACCCGCCTGGATCAAATTGGTGGTGTTGACTATGTTTCTATTGGTTATGTATGGAATGACCTAGAAAACGACTTTAACTTCAGAGAGAGTAAATAAACCTACTAGACCTCCTAATGTATGTGGTATAATGACCCTACATAGGAGGTTTTTTGATGAAGAAATTTAAGATTCCCTATATCGAGTTTTTACCCATCATGGTCATTGGCTTGATCCTATTTAAGATGGTGGACAGGGTGGATGACCTTATGGGCTTGTTGGTCAGTATCCTAGTTATCCTGCAGCCCTTTTTCTGGGGCTTGGGCATCGCTTATGCCCTAAATCCTTTGGTAAACTTTTTTGAAAGGAAGTTAAGGGTCAAGAGAATTATCGGTATCCTCATGTCCTACGTGATCGTCCTTGGGGTTGTTGTCACCATATTTACGATTGTTATTCCCATGATAGTTGATAATATAAAGGACTTAGTTGCCAACTATGATTTCTTTAAGACCAAGTCCATTGATTACTTCAACAATGTGATTGTTGAGTCCAGCTTATATGTAGACCTCAGTCTTAAGGATTATGTTACGGTTGAATCCTTTACGACCTATATTACGGATATACCTGACATCTTGACCAGTGTCATTGACAGGCTTCTGGATATTGCTTGGTCATTCTTTGGCTTCTTGTTCAAGGTTCTTGTAGGTATGGTCATTGCTGTTTACATGCTTTTAGATAAGAAGCGTTTCCAGAGGGGGATGAAGAAGGTCCTCTTCGGTTTCTTGCCAGAGGACAAGGCTAGAAAAACCATTCACTTCTTCCAAGATGTCCACCTTATTTTTTCAAGATACATCATTGGTAAGACCATTGATTCCTTGATTATTGGCCTACTCTGTTTTGTTGGCCTGGTGATCTTAAATGTCAGGTATGCGGCCCTTCTGGCTATTATAGTAGGTATCACCAATATGATTCCCTACTTTGGCCCCTTTATTGGTATGGTGCCTGCGGCATTCTTGACCCTCTTTTATAGCCCCATCAAGGCCCTGTGGGTCATCCTATTCATATTTGCCCTCCAGCAGTTTGATGGCTATTACCTGGGTCCTAAAATACTGGGGGATTCAGTTGGTTTGTCTCCCTTCTGGATTATCCTGGGGATCCTGGTTGGAGGCAGTCTCATGGGGGTTCTGGGCATGCTCTTGGCGGTTCCGGTTGTAGCTGTTTTCCAAATGGTTGTTACCCGAACGGTGGATAAAAAATTAGTAGAGAAGAACATAATGGTAGAGTGACCTGGTCGCTCTACTTTTTATTTATGCTTTCACCTGCTTTTAAGGAAGGGACCTGGGTAATAGGTAAATATCTGTTGAATAAATAAGGGAAAAAGCATATAATGATATAAGAACATATGTTTGAGGAGGGTTTATGTCAAAGTTTGAAATAGTATCTCATTACAAGCCAACGGGCGACCAACCCAAGGCTATAGATAAGTTAGCAGCTAATATAATGAAGGGGGAGCGTTTTCAGACCCTCTTAGGGGTAACGGGGTCGGGTAAGACCTTTACCATGGCCAATGTTATTGAAAAGGTTCAGAAACCAACTTTGGTCATAGCTCATAACAAGACTCTGGCTGGCCAGCTGTGTGCAGAGTTTAAGGAGTTCTTTCCCAATAATGCTGTGGAGTTTTTTGTGTCTTATTACGATTACTACCAACCCGAGGCCTATATACCAGGAGCTGATGTATTTATAGAAAAGGATTCGTCTATCAATGATGAAATAGACAAGCTTCGCCATAGTGCCACCCTATCCTTGTTCGATCGAAAAGATGTAATCGTAGTGGCATCTGTGTCATGTATTTATGGTTTGGGTGACCCTATAGACTATAAGAATATGGTTATTTCTTTAAGACCTGGCATGGAAAAGACTCGAGAAGACTTGATTGAGAAACTAGTAGAACTTCAATATGATAGAAATGATATTTCTTTTGTAAGAGGAACCTTCAGGGTTAGGGGGGATGTGGTTGAGATTTTCCCCATATCCAATGACAAGGTGGCCTACCGGATTGAGTTCTTTGGAGATGAGGTCGACCGAATTTCTGAGATTCAAGTGGTGACCGGGGAAATCCTAGGTATTAGAGACCACGTTGCCATCCTACCGGCTTCCCACTACATTACTCAAAAGGAAAAAATAGAGGCAGCCATTAAGCGTATAGAAGATGAAATGATCGACCAGGTTCAACACTTTAAGGCTGAGGGCAAGTTAATAGAAGCCCAAAGAATTGAGCAAAGAACCAATTATGATATTGAGATGTTGCGTGAGGTCGGTTTCTGCTCAGGTATTGAAAACTACTCGAGGGCTATCTCTGGCAGAGAGGCAGGGGCAAGACCCTATACCCTCATGGACTACTTCGGAGATGACTGGCTGTGTATTATTGATGAGTCCCATGTGAGTGTGCCTCAGATTCGAGGTATGTATGCTGGTGACCGGTCGAGAAAGCAGACCCTGGTGGACTATGGCTTTAGACTGCCTTCAGCCCTAGACAACCGCCCTCTTAATTTTGAGGAGTTTGAAGGCTTGATTGGACAGACTGTCTTTGTATCAGCGACCCCGGGTCCCTATGAGAAAGACCACTCTTCTTTAATCACAGAGCAGATTATACGACCGACTGGCCTTCTTGACCCCCTGATTCATGTCCGGCCTGTTGAGGGGCAAATTGATGACCTATATGGGGAAATCAATGACCGGATCGAAAGAAATGAACGGGTCTTAATCACCACCCTGACCAAGAAAATGGCCGAAGACCTGACCGACTACTTTAAGGGCCTTAATATCAAGGTCCGTTATATGCACTCAGACATTCCAACCTTCGAGAGACTAGAAATCATCCAGGACCTCAGGGCAGGTGAGTTTGATGTTTTGATTGGTATCAACCTCTTAAGGGAGGGCCTTGACCTACCGGAAGTTTCCCTGGTGGCTATCTTGGATGCTGACAAGGAAGGCTTCTTAAGATCGGATACATCCTTGGTTCAGACCGTTGGCCGGGCCGCCCGTCATGTGAATGGCCAGGTGATCATGTATGCCAATAAGATCACTCGGTCTATGAAGTACACCATAGATGAGACAGAAAGAAGAAGACAACTTCAAATTAACTACAATGAAGAACATGATATCACGCCTGCTTCCATTAAGAAGACGATCAGGGCTGCCATTAAGGCTACACACGTGGCAGATCCTCAAGAGGAATACACCCTGGATGATATTGAAATAGAAGAAATTGAAGAAAAGATTAAAAGCCTAGAAGAAGCCATGAAGGCTGCAGCGGGTGAGTTAAACTTTGAACTCGCAGCTGAGTTAAGAGATGAGATTAAGGCATGTGAAGTCATGCTGGCTAAAAAGGAATAACGGAGGACACATGAGTAAGCAGTATATTGACATAAAGGGTGCCAAGGAGCATAACCTAAAGAACATTGATGTAAGCATACCAAGAGACCAGTTTGTTGTTATTACAGGCCTGAGTGGGTCGGGCAAGTCGTCTTTAGCCTTTGATACGATTTATGCAGAGGGACAAAGACGGTATGTAGAGTCTCTATCATCCTATGCCCGTCAGTTCCTTGGACAGATGGAAAAGCCAAATGTAGAGTATATAGAGGGCCTGTCACCAGCCATTTCCATAGACCAAAAGACCACCAATAGGAACCCGCGATCGACAGTAGGAACTGTTACAGAGGTCTATGACTATTTTAGACTTCTTTACGCCAGAGTAGGAACGCCCCACTGTCCTGTATGTGGTGTGGTCATTTCCAAGCAATCCATTGATGAGATTACAGACCAGGTTCTTGCCATGCCTGAAAGGACTAGAATTCAACTTCTGGCCCCCATGGTTGTTGGCAAGAAGGGGACCCACAAGCGTGAGTTAAATATGATCAAGAAGGAAGGCTTTGTAAGAGTTCGTGTAAACGGAGAAATGCGAGAACTTTCAGATGAGATCAGTTTAGATAAAAACAAGAAGCATACCATAGAGGTGGTCGTGGACCGTCTGGTTGTTAAGCCTGGGATTGAAAAACGACTGACCGACTCCCTAGAAACGGTTCTGAAGTTATCAGAAGGCGTGGTGATTGTCCATACAGATGAGGGGGACATCACCTATAATACCAACTTCTCTTGTCCAGATCATGGGGCTGGCATCACTGAAATGGAACCCCGAATGTTCTCCTTCAATGCCCCCTTCGGTGCCTGTCCAGACTGTAAGGGACTGGGTTACATGATGGAAATCGATCCCATGCTGGTGGTAGAGGATGACAGTCTGAGTATCAAGGAGGGAGCCATTGTTCCCTTCTCATCTTCAGGTGAGGGGACCTATTATATTCAAATGTTTAACAGCGTCCTAGCCTACCATGATTTTGATGTCCATACCCCCTACAAGGACCTGTCAAAGGCTTGTCAGGATGAGCTCATGTATGGGACTGGGGGCCGGGTTGTTGAGTTTAAGTTTGAAAGTAAGTTTGATGAGGGTTCTAGAACCTACAAGGCACCCTTCGAGGGGGTCATCAACAACCTACAAAGACGTTACAAGGAAACCAACTCTGACTATATGAGAAATAAGATAGAATCTTATATGTCCCTTAACAAGTGTCACACCTGTGATGGAAAGAGGCTACAACCTGGACCTCTGGCTGTTACGGTAGGAGACAAGAACATTGATGAGGTGACCAAGTTGTCAGTAAGGGATGGGCTTGCCTTCTTCGAGTCTATTTCATTTGATGATTCTAGGAGTCATATTGCTGAGCAAATCCTTAAGGAGATCATCTCACGATTGTCCTTCTTAAGTGACGTAGGCCTCAACTACCTGACCCTAGACCGGTCAGCTTCGACCCTATCTGGTGGTGAGTCTCAAAGAATTCGTCTGGCCACTCAAATCGGGTCAAGTCTAGTAGGGGTACTCTACATCCTGGATGAGCCTAGTATTGGCCTTCACCAGAAGGATAACGAGAAGTTGATCAAGGCTTTGAGAAATTTAACCGATATCGGTAATACGGTTATCGTTGTAGAGCATGATGAAGACACCATCCGGGCCTCTGACTTTATTTTGGATATCGGACCTGGTGCAGGTGAGCATGGGGGGCAGATTATTGCCCAGGGGCCCCTAGAGGATATTTTGGCTACTGAGGACTCTCTGACGGGTCAGTACCTTTCAGGCCTTAAGGAGATTCCTGTACCCCAAAAGAGACGGAAGATGGATGACCGTAAGATATCAGTCAAGGGGGCAGCTGAAAACAATCTAAAGAACCTAAATGTGGACTTCCCTGTAGGCCTCTTCACCTGTGTGACGGGTGTATCAGGCTCTGGCAAATCAACCCTCGTGAATGAAATCCTCTACAAGAGCCTGGCTTCCAAGTTGATGCGTAAGAAGCGTAAGACTGGCAAGCACAAGAGTGTAGTGGGCATGGAACACATAGACAAGATCATCGACATCGACCAATCACCTATTGGACGGACGCCACGTTCGAACCCAGCGACCTACACAGGCATGTTTGACCATATCAGAGACATCTTTGCCATGGTTCCAGAAGCCAAGTCTAGGGGCTATAAGAAGGGACGCTTCTCTTTCAACGTGAAGGGGGGCCGGTGTGAGGCTTGTAATGGGGATGGCATCAACAAGATCGAGATGCACTTCTTACCAGATGTTTATGTCCAATGTGATGTATGTAAGGGCAAGCGTTATAACAGAGAGACCCTGGAGGTTAAGTACAAGGGACTGAATATCTCAGAAGTACTAGAGTTAACTGTAGAAGAAGGCTTGACCTTCTTTGAAAATATACCAAAAATCAAGAGGAAGTTAGAGACCCTGGCTGATGTTGGCCTGTCTTATATCCGTCTTGGCCAGCCATCAACCCAATTATCAGGTGGTGAAGCCCAGAGGATCAAGTTGGCCACAGAGCTGAGCAAGCGGTCAACTGGCCAGACCCTGTATATTTTAGACGAGCCGACAACAGGCCTCCATATGGCAGATGTTGCCCACCTTATTAAGGTCCTTGATTGCTTGGTTGAAACTGGCAATACAGTGGTTGTCATCGAACACAATCTTGATATTATCAAGTGTGCTGACCACATCATTGACCTGGGACCAGATGGGGGTGACGGGGGTGGTACCCTGGTAGCCAAGGGAACCCCTGAAAAGGTAGCCAAGGTTAGTAAGTCATACACTGGAGAGTTCTTAAAGAAGATTTTAAAGTAGGGACCTATGTTTGATATAAAAGCTCAAGTAAAAAAATTGCCCAAGGAACCGGGCGTCTATCTGATGAAGGACCAATATGGTCATGTCATATATATTGGCAAGGCTAAGAACTTGAAAAATAGGGTCTCCTCTTACTTTAGGGGGACCCATACGGACAAGAAGACCCTGGAGCTTGTTTCTAGGATAGTGGAGTTTGAGTACATCATAACGGACTCTGAAGTAGAGGCCTTGATTCTAGAGGCGTCTATGATCCGCAAATACCAGCCCCAGTACAATATTTTGCTTAGGGATGATAAACAGTATCCCTATATAAAAATAACCGTAGACGAGAAATATCCAAGGGTTATGAAGGTCTTCCGGGTCAAGAAGGACAAGGCCCGGTATTATGGTCCCTATGTTTCAGGAGACTATCTTCACCTGATCATGGCCTATATACGTGAATACTATCCCCTGAGGACCTGTGGTAAGGTTCCAGGGGCTGGTTTGGATAGGCCTTGCTTGAATTATGATATAAAAAGGTGTCTAGCTCCTTGCTTTAAGGATGTGGATGTAAAGGCCTATGGTCAAATGATTCAGGAAATCATGGACCTCTTAGAGGGTAGGGTATCCTATACGGTCAGTATCTTAAAGGAAAAGATGTTAGATCATGCTGAGAAACTGGAGTTTGAGAAGGCAGCCCACCTTAGAAATACCATATCTGCCTTTGAAAAGATTGAAAAGAGTCAGAAGATCTATACCCTAGACGAGTCCAATCGAGATGTGATTGGTTTCCACCGGGTAGACAATAGGGTTTGCTTCATGGTCTTCTTCGTCAGAAATGGCAAGCTCCTAGGGCGGGAACACTATATTATTGAAGAGGTTGAAGGCTTAAGTGACCAGGAGGTCTTGAGGGCCTTTGTCGAGCGCTTTTATGCTTCGGCCATTATTATTCCCAAGGAGATTTTAATCCCACTCGACCTAGAAGACCAAGAAGTGATTGAAGACTGGCTTAGGGGGAATGTCAACCACAGGGTATCCTTTGTGGTGCCTAAGATTGGTGACAAGAACAAGCTCCTTAAAATGGTCATAAAGAATGCAGAAGCCTACCTGGACCAGTTCAAGGAAAAGATTGACCAGGAGTATGAGAAGGTCAACCACTTGAAGACCTACTTCAAGGAAACCTTCCATATCCAGTTGGACAGGCTACGAGTTGAGGCGTATGATATCTCCAATATTTTTGGATCCTTTTCAGTTGGCTCCATGGTGGTCTTTGAGGGAGGCGAAAAGAAGAAGAGTGACTTCCGTAAGTTTAATATTAGAACCATTGATGGACAGGATGACTACGGTGCCATGCAGGAGGTCATCTATAGGCGGTTCAAGCGGGGGCTGGAAGAAAGAGAAAGTCAAAAGTCAGTGAAAAACAAGTTTGATATCTTCCCAGACCTCCTCCTCATTGATGGGGGCATAGGCCATGTGTCTGTGGTCCAGGAGGTTATGGATGCCCTGGGCTTGGATATTCCTGTCCTGGGTATGGTTAAGGACAGACGGCATAAGACCAAGGACCTGGTTTATAAGGGCCAGGCCTACCACATTGCTGATGATCCCCAAGTCTACCGCTTCATTTATAAGGTTCAAGAAGAGGTCCACCGTTTTGCCATTGAACACCATAAAACCCTGCGTTTAAATGCCATGACCCAGTCGGTCTTGGATGGCATCCCTGGGGTAGGCAAGAAGAGACGGACAGCCCTTATGACCCACTTCAAGAGTCTGGCAAAAATTAAAGATGCTGACCAGGAAGAACTGGAAAAGGTAGAAGGCATACCTGCCAGCTTAGCAGAAACCATATACTATCACTTTAGGAAAGGAAAGAGCCCAGATGGTGAAGAAGACAGTTGATTTAGAAGAGTTTATTGACTTTATGAAGTTAGACGTGGTCCACATGTCCACTGAAGTTAAAATCATAGAGAGTTATGAAACCCATAAGGTAGGCCTACAAATGGCTGGATACTTTGAATACTTCCCAGAAGAGAGGATCCAGTTCATTGGCTTAACTGAATCTAGTTTTTATAAGCTGATTCGTCCAGAAGACCAGGTAGAGCGGGCTGAACGCATTATGAAAGCGCCTATTCCTTGCCTGGTCATCTGCAGGGGACAAGAAGTTCCCAAGGCATTTTTGGATGCAGCCAAGAAGTATAACCGGACCATCCTAACGACCCAGGAGAACACATCGATTGTATTAAGAAAGGCCATTGAGTTTTTAAACAGGAAGATGGCTCCGAGTATGGTCAAACATGGGGTCCTGGTGGACATTAACGGGGTAGGTACCCTGATCATAGGTAAGAGTGGGATCGGTAAGTCTGAGACAGCCCTAGAGTTGATTAAGCGGGGCCACAGACTGGTAGGGGATGATGCCATAGAAATCACCAAGATCAGTGGGGATAAGTTAGTGGGTCAAGCACCAGACCTAATTAAGAATTTCTTAGAAATCAGGGGGATTGGTATTATTAACATAGCCAAGCTCTTTGGTATGATGGCCATCAAGGACACCATTGAGATTGACTTGATTGTCAATTTTGAGAAGTGGGAGGAACAGAAGGTTTATGACCGCTTGGGCCTAGACCAACACTACCAGGAAATCCTTGGGGTGGAGGTACCCTACTTGAACATTCCCATCAAGCCTGGTCGAAATTTAGCCATCTTACTTGAAACTGCAGCCGTTGATATTCGCCAGAAGAAACATGGCTACAATGCTGCCATGGAGTTGGATGAAAGAACGAGAAATCTACATAAGTAGGACAAGGGGTATCCGTGGGATACCTCTTTTTTATAGGCTGAGTTTGGGGTAGACCCTTTCTGTATCAGTTTCTAGTGAAGCCCCCTTGCCAGTCCAAAGACGGATAGAGGCGTGGTTTGACTTGTCTATAGAGCCAGTGAGGCTTTTTAGGCCCAGTGTTCTGGCTTTCAGAAGAACTTGTCCAAAGGCTTTTTTGCCATAGCCCTGGCCCCAGTAGGGACTGGCCAGCCAGTAGCCACACTTGGCGGTCTTGTCCTCGAGAGAGATGTGGCTTAGGCTGATGGTGCCAAGGACAAGCTGGTCCTTAAGAATGGTATAAATCCTTGAAGAGTGTGAGCTTTGCCAGGTCTGGAGGTCTCGCCAGTAGGTATGAGGATCAATTGGCTGGTCAGGACACCTTGTCTGTAATTGATCATTGAGTAGCCTGTCATAAGACAGGTAAGACGACAGTTGCAAGCAGTGGTCTTTTTCTGTTCTTTTGATATGAATCATAGGGCCTCCTAGGCATATATTGTTAAAATCTTATCTTGCATTCTATTTTATAGGTGGATCCAGGGGGTGTCAAAGGTTCAAAAAGTTTACATATACAATAAATGTATGGTTGGACCATGAATTTGTTTGAAATCTTGTAATAAAATGGCGCTTTTATGTGAGGAATTTGTCAGTCTAACCTTTGCAAATGAAGGCTTATTAAAAATTGTTAAGAATTTAACGATAAACAAAAAAAGTGTAGTGGTAAAGTTATGAATTTTCTGAAAATTTGTCAAGGCCCATGGATGCTTACTTTGAAATACCCCAGTAAAATACAAGGTTTTTCTAGGATTTGCCCTGATTTTTCTTATGTCAAAATCATCACAAAAAAACCCAAAAAAAGTGCTTAATATTGTATACATGGGTCTGTATGTTATGTTATAATGCACTTGTCTGTATAATAAATGTACAAAAAAAGTAGACGAAAGCCGTGATTTTCCTAGTTTACAGAGTTTTGTACCTTATTCCATCAGAAGAATTGTTATTTTGTTCACAATGTTATCAAACATTACAAATAAGATTTTATCAAGGAGGTCACTTATGGCAAAAAAAGGTATGTCAGAAGAACAATGCTTCGAAAAATTAAACGAAGTAATTGAAGCACATAAAGGACAAGAAGGTGCATTAATGCCTGTTCTTCATGAAGCACAAGAATTATTTGGTGCTGTACCATTAGATGTTCAAAAGGTTATTTCAAAGCAATTATCAATTCCTTTAGCTGAGATCTATGGTGTGGTTACATTCTACTCACAATTCACTCTTGTACCAAACGGTGAATACTTAATCGGTGTATGTATGGGTACTGCATGTTACGTAAAGAACGCTCAACCTATCTTAGACCGTATCTCTAGAGAACTTAACCTACCAGTTAAGGCAACTAGTGAAGATGGCAAGTTTACATTAATCGATACAAGATGTATTGGTGCCTGTGGTTTAGCACCGGTTATCACGGTTAATGAAGATGTATATGGTCGTCTTGAAGAAAAAGACATTCCAGGTATCTTAGAAAAGTATATTAACGCTTAATATAAAACAGGAGGGCTATCAGATGAAATCATTAGCAGATTTAGCTAAATTACGTGAAGATGCTTTGAAAAAAGTAAACATTCGTGGTGAAAGAAAAGGTAAAAGAATTGTTGTAGGTATGGCAACTTGTGGAATCGCTGCTGGCGCTAGACCAGTATTAAACGCTTTAGTTGAAGAAGTTTCTAAGAGAAACATCCAAGACGTTGAAGTAGCTCAAACAGGATGTATCGGTGTCTGTCGTTTAGAGCCAATTGTTGAAGTTTATGATGAGAACAACGAAAAGGTTACTTACGTTGAAGTAACTCCAGAAAAGGCTCAAAAGATTGTTCTTGAGCACATCGTAAATGGTAAAGTAGTAACTGAATACACTATTCAAGACTAATTGTAGATAGATTGTTCTAAACAACAGGAGGTAAAAATGGAATTATATAGATCGCATGTTCTAATCTGTGGTGGTACAGGTTGTGCATCTTCAGGATCATTAACTTTTGAAGATAAGTTTACTGCAGCATTAGAAAAGCATGATTTAAACAAAGAAGTAAAACTTGTTAAAACTGGATGTTTCGGTTTATGTGAAGCTGGTCCTATCGTAGTAGTTTACCCTGAAGGGGCTTTTTACTCAAGAGTAGAAGATGCGGACATCACTAGAATCGTTGATGAGCACTTATTAAAGGGTAGAATGGTAAAAGACTTACTTCACCATTCATCTGTAGAAGAAGATGTAACGAAGTCTATTAACGAAGTTGACTTCTTCAAGAAGCAAGAGAGAATCGCTCTTAGAAACTGTGGTATCATCAACCCAGAAGTTATTGAAGAATATATTGCTTTTGATGGTTACAAGGCATTAGGTAAGGTTTTAACTGAAATGACTAGAGAAGAAGTTATTGAAATCGTTAAAGCTTCAGGTTTAAGAGGCCGTGGTGGTGGAGGTTTCCCAACTGGCTTAAAGTGGACTTTCGCTTACAATGCTGAATCAGATAAAAAGTATGTTGCATGTAACGCCGATGAAGGGGATCCAGGTGCATTCATGGACCGTTCTGTATTAGAGGGTGACCCACATGTAATTATTGAAGCTATGGCAATTGCTGCTTATGCTATTGGTGCAGACGAAGGTTATGTATATATCCGTGCTGAGTACCCAATCGCTGTACAACGTTTAGAAATTGCTATCAAGCAAGCTAAGGAAATGGGCTTATTAGGTAAGAACTTATTCGGTACTGACTTCAACTTCGATCTTAAGATCAAGTTAGGTGCTGGTGCATTCGTTTGTGGTGAAGAGACTGCTCTTATTGCTTCAATCGAAGGTGAAAGAGGTATGCCTCGTCCAAGACCACCATTCCCAGCTAACAAGGGTATCTTTGGTCAACCAACAGTTCTTAACAACGTTGAGACTTATGCAAACATTCCTCAAATCATCTTAAACGGTGGAGAGTGGTTCGCTAACATTGGTACTGAAAGATCAAAGGGTACAAAAGTATTCGCATTAGGTGGAAAGATCGTTAACACTGGTCTTCTTGAAATCCCAATGGGTACAACTTTAAGAGAAGTAATCTTTGATATCGGTGGTGGTATCCCTAACGGTAAAGCATTCAAGGCGGTTCAAACTGGTGGACCATCAGGTGGATGTATTACTGCTGAGCACTTAGATACACCAATCGACTATGATAACTTAATCGAACTAGGCTCTATGATGGGTTCAGGTGGTATGATCGTAATGGATGAAGAAAACTGTATGGTTGACGTTGCGAGATTCTTCCTTGACTTTACTGTTGATGAGTCATGTGGTAAGTGTACACCTTGTCGTGAAGGTACTAAGAGAATGTTAGAGATGTTAGATAACATTTGTGAAGGTAAGGGTACTTTAGAAGATATTGATAAATTAGAAGCATTAGCTTATACAATTAAAGAAGCATCATTATGTGGTTTAGGCCAAACAGCTCCAAACCCAGTATTATCAACTTTACAATACTTTAAAGATGAGTATATTGCTCACGTTGAAGACAAGACTTGTCCAGCTGGCGTATGTAAAGACTTATTAGCAATCACTATCACTGACAAGTGTATCGGTTGTACAATGTGTAAGACAGTTTGTCCAGTAAACTGTATTGAAGGTGAGAAAAAAGGACTACATGTAATCGACCAAGACGCATGTATTAAGTGTGAGGCTTGTATCACTAAATGTCCTGTTAAGTGTATTGTAAAGAAATAATAATTTTACGATAAAGATTGGATTTAAAGGAGGAAATAAAGTGGTTAAAGTTACGGTTAACAACACTATGGTTGAAGTACCTGAGTCATATACAGTTTTAGAAGCTGCTAGAGAAGCCGGTTTCGAAATCCCTACACTATGTTACATGAAAGAGACTAACGAAGTTGGTGCTTGTCGTGTATGTTTAGTAGAAGTTGAAGGGGCTAGATCATTACAAGCTTCTTGTGTATTACCTGTTAGAGATGGCATGGTAGTAAAGACAAACACTAAAAAAGTAAGAGAAACAGTTAAGACAACTGTAGAGCTTATCTTAGCTAACCATGATAGAGAATGTACACAATGTGTAAGATCAGGTAACTGTGAATTACAAACTATTTCTGAAGATTTAGGTGTATCAGGTCTTAAGTATCAAGGTGCTAAAAGAGAAAAGAAATTTGATGATGTATCTGCATCATTAGTTAGAGATACTTCAAAGTGTATTCTTTGTGGTAAATGTGTAAACATCTGTAAGAAGCAACAAGGTGTTGGTATCTTAGGCTTCCAAAACAGAGGTTTCAACACTTCAGTTGGTCCTGCATTCGATAGAAACATGTTAGAAACAGATTGTTTATTCTGTGGACAATGTATCAATGTATGTCCAGTAGGTGCTTTAATGGAGAAATCTGATATCCATAAGGCATTTGACGCCATTGAAGATCCAGACACTTACGTAGTTGTTCAAACTGCACCAGCAGTAAGAGCAGCTATCGGTGAAGAGTTTGGTCATCCAATTGGAACAAGAGCAACTGGTAAAATGGTATCAGCTCTTAGAAGATTAGGTTTCGATAAAGTATTTGACACAAACTGGGGTGCTGACCTTACAATTATGGAAGAGGGTCATGAGTTACTTCACAGAATCCAAAACGGTGGTGCATTACCAATGATTACGTCATGTTCACCAGGTTGGGTAAGATACTGTGAGTTCAACCACCCAGACTTCATTCCTAACTTATCTTCATGTAAGTCACCACACCAAATGTTTGGTGCTATTGCAAAGTCTTACTACGCTGAAAAGCAAGGTATTGATCCAAAGAAGATGTTCGTATTATCAGTAATGCCTTGTACATCTAAGAAGACAGAAGCAGCTAGACCAGAAATGGAAGTGAATGGCCTTCGTGATGTAGATGCTGTAATCACAACTAGAGAATTAGCTAGAATGATCAAGCAAGCAGGTATCAACTACGATAACTTACCAGACGAGGAATTTGACCAAATCATGGGTGAGTACTCAGGTGCTGGTGCTATCTTCGGCGCTACTGGTGGTGTTATGGAAGCGGCTTTAAGAACAGTTGCTGACGTGATCACTGGTGAAGACTTAGAGAACTTTGAGTACAAGCAAGTTAGAGGTTTAGTTGAGCATAAAGAAGCTACTATCAAGATTGGTGATATGGATGTAAACATCGCTATCGCTCACGGTACAGAGTCTGCTGGTAGATTACTTGATATGGTAAGAAGTGGTGAGAAAGACTACCACTTCATCGAAATCATGGGCTGCCCAGGCGGTTGTGTTAACGGTGGTGGACAACCTCAACAACCACAAAAGGTTAGAGACGTTGTAGACTTATTAACTGAAAGAGCTAAGGCATTATACGAAGAAGATGTTATTAGACCTATCAGAAAGTCGCACCAAAACCCTGAGATTATCAAGATCTATGCTGATTACTTAGGTAAACCAAACGGCCACAAGGCACATGAATTACTTCATACGACTTACGCTGAAAAGAACAAATACTAAGATGAATTCCCTGGTGGTGACACCAGGGAATTTCTTCGACTATAATTGTCTAAATATTTAGAAGTTTCGCATAAAATATGCTATAATTTAAGGAGTGAAAACATAGGCTTTAGGGCTTAAACTATTGAAAATAAGCGAAGATGCGGTATAATGAAGATAACTTGTTAAAAATATAACGTATCCCGCTGATGGAGGCTCTATGAAACTTAAAGAAATCGTATCATTATTAGAATGTGAGATTATAACCGGTGAAGAACTCTTAGAACAAGAGGTGGAATATGCCTTTGGTTCTGACTTGATGAGTGATGTTTTAGCATTTACTGAAGAGGACACAGTTCTTTTAACTGGACTTTGTAACCACCAGGTGATCAGGACTGCCGAAATGTTGGATTTGAATGCCATTATCTTTGTCCGGGGCAAGGAACCCGATGAAAATGTTATTGAAATGGCTAAAGAAGACAAGATGTTTTTGGCCTGTACATCATTGAGTATGTACTCAGCATCAGGTGTCTTATATTCTCACGGTTTGAAAGGTACATCCATATAAGGAGTATTTATGAAACGTATAACTCGTAACACAGACCAAGTGGTGATGACTAAGAACTACGAGGTGTCTAATGAGGACTTTGCTTCTGCCGGCATAGCATCCAGCTCAATTAAAAAGGTGCTGAGACAGGTGGGCATGGAGTCTAGTATTATTAGACGCATAGCCATTGCGACTTATGAAGCAGAAATCAATGTGGCCATCCACTCCAATGGAGGTCGGATAGAAGTTTTCTTGAAACCTGATTGTGTTGAAATCTTCGTAGAAGATGACGGTCCTGGTATTGAAGATATAGACTTGGCCATGACCAAGGGCTATTCTACTGCTACCAAGGAAGTAAGAGAATTAGGTTTTGGGGCAGGGATGGGCCTGCCCAACATGAAAAAATGCTGTGATGATTTTTATATAGAATCAGAAGTGGATGTCTACACAGCCATCAGAATGATATTTAATTTATAGATTGGGGAGATTTATGGAGAAGTACTGGCATTCTGTTGTGTTAGACCACGACTACTGTAATGGTTGTACCAATTGCTTAAGTCGATGTCCAACACAAGCGATACGTATCATAGATGGCAAGGCTCGAATTATGAAGGAACGGTGCATAGACTGTGGTGAGTGTTTAAAGATTTGTCACTTCCATGCCAAGGGGACTGTATCAGACCCATTGGAAAAAATTGAGGACTATCCCTACAAGGTGGCCCTAATCAGTATTTCCATGTACGGCCAGTTTCCAGCAGAGTATGATATTGAAGATGTTTTTCAGAGTTTATATGAATTAGGCTTTGACCTGGTTTATGATACAGCCTATGCAGCTGATATTTTAACCAAACATCAAAATGAAATCCTAGAGGATCCGAAAATAGATAAACCTGTGATTTCAACTTATTGTCCTGCTATTACCAGATTGATTCAAATTCGCTATCCATCCTTGATAGATAATATAACAAGGTTAGAAGCTCCTATGGAGATCGCTGCCAGACAGGTGAAAAAGTCTGTCATGCAGTCAGAAAATTTAGAATTCGAGGACATTGGGATCTTTTATATAGCCCAGTGTCCTGCAAAAATAACATCCATCAAGGAACCCCTGGGTTTAGAACGGTCTTATATTGATGGCGCCATCAGCCTTGAGGCCATCTATTCTAAGATGCTCAAGCTCATGGACCAAGATTTGCCACATAAGCATGACAAGGTTCAAAGGGCCTCAGCCAATGGGGTTGGATGGGGCATGGTTGGTGGCCAGTCCTTTGGCCTGGATACTGAAAAGTACCTGGCGGTTGATGGAATAGAAGAAGTTATCCGGGTCTTGGATAAGATGGAGCTTGGTAAGTTACCTGAAATAGACTTCTTTGAAGGCTATTCCTGTGTAACTGGATGCTCGGGAGGGGTCTTAAATGTAGAAAACCCCTTCATGTCTAAGGCAAGAATACGGATGAAGGCAGGCCAGTTGAAGGCCTATGATCCCAATTGCATTGATGAAAATTTAACAAGGTCTGACCTGGAGTGGGATATGGACCTAGAACCTCGAACCATCCTCAAGCTGGACAATGACTTTAAAGTGGCCTTGCAGAAGATGGCTAAGTTAGAGGAGTTTGCTCAAAAGTTACCAGGGATTGACTGTGGGGCCTGTGGGGCTCCTACCTGTCGGGCCTTGGCAGAGGATATTGTAATGAACCGGGCATCTTTCTCAGACTGCCTACTTTTGGGACGTTATAACCGGCGACGGAAAAAAGATACAGAAAGTGAAGGTAAAAAATGAAATTAGCAGATTTAAATAATAGAGATGACTTTAAACTTTTAACAGTGGTGGAAGATGACAATCGTGACCTATCAGGCATGTCCTGTTGTGACCTTTTGTCATGGGTTATGGCCAATGGCAAGGAGAACGAAGCCTGGATCACTGTGCAAATCCATTCTAATATCGTTGCAGTTGCAACCTTGTTGGACTTTTCATGTATCATTATTCCAGAAGATATCCAAGTGGATCCAGAGGTGGTTGAAAAGGCAACAGAAGAGGGGCTTGCTATTTTCTCTACCAGCCTAAATGCTTATGGCATATTCAAAGTGTTTTACCAGTTGACTGAGGCTTAATGCGACTCTATTATGACTTGCATATTCATAGCGGTGTTTCCCCTTGCAGTTCGGAAGATATGTCTCCTAACAACATTTTAAATATGTCAGCCATCAAGGGCCTGGATGTGATTGCTGTTACAGACCATAACAGTATAGCCAATTCCAGGGTCATCGATGACCTGGCCAGGAACTTTGATCTCCTAGTGATACCGGGGATGGAAATTCAAACCCAGGAGGATATTCATTCCATTGTTCTCTTTGAAACCATCGATTTATTAGAATGTTTTTATGAGAAAATGACACCCTACCAGTTAAAGCTACCCAACAATGCTGAGAAGTTTGGCAGACAATGTATATACAATGCTGAAGATGAAATCATAGACCAGGTTGACCACTACCTAATTGTGCCCTTTAACATCAATTTATCGGACATGGTTGAGCTGGTCAACCAAATGGGGGGGCTTGTTTTTCCTGCCCATGTGAATCGAAAGTCCTTTAGCATTATCAATAATATCGGATTTATACCAGAAGATTTACCTATAAAAAATCTTGAGTGGTATAGGACGCCGGAATTGGATATGAACGCTTATAAGAAACGGATGTTTAAGTCTTATAGGCCCCTCTTCAATTCTGATGCTCATGAATTGATTCAGATTTCAGAGAGAGAGAACTTTTTGGAAGTTGAAGACCGGTCCATCCAGGCAGTCTTTAAACTTTTAAAATCTGAAGTACAAAGGAGACTGTAATGAGAGAATTGTCACTGCACATATTAGATATAGCACAAAACTCTATTGTGGCAGACGCTGATGAAATTCGCATAGCCATCGTAGAAGATTACGATGAGGACCGCCTGGCTATCTGCATCAAGGATGATGGTATTGGTATGGACCAGGAGACCCTAGAGAAGGTTGTTGATCCCTTCTATACTACCCGGACTACCCGGAAGGTTGGTTTAGGCATTCCTATGTTTAAGGCAGCCGCTGAACAATGTGATGGTCGTTTTTCCATGACCTCAAAACCAGGGGTGGGCACCGACTTGGTGGCTGAGTTTAAGCATTCCCACATTGACCGTATGCCTCTTGGCAACATGTCAGACACCCTGATCACCATCATTAATTCTAATGATAAGGTGGACTTGGTCTATACCCACCAGGTTGGCAAGGACAAGTTTACCCTATCGACTCGAGACATTAAAAAGACCCTGGGGGAACTCCCCATTACCAACCTGGATGTTTTGATCTGGTTAAGGGACTACATCAAGGAAAACCTTAAGGCCATGTATGATAAGAACAAGCGGTAGCTTGTAGGAAGAAGCGGAGAGTTCCAGCTTCTTCCTTTTGTATTAATTGTATTAAGGATTCCTTAATAAGTATTAAATGCTAGGTCCAGGGTGGGCAGGCTTCATATTATCCTGTATCCTAGGAATGAGGTGAATGATATGAATAATAAACTACTAGCAATGAGACCCTATGTACTCTACTTCTTTTTTTATGCCCTCTTTGGCTGGACCTATGAGGTCTTTTTAGAAGTTGTGATTTACAAGTGGGGCTTTTCCAATCGCGGCTTTTTGTTTGGCCCCTATACTCCAATCTATGGCTTTGGCGCCCTGATCTTTATCCTGATTTTAATGCCAAAGTTGAGACGGACAAGCTATCCAAAGAAGTTCTTATACATCCTGCCTACTTTTCTAGCCTGCATGGTGATTGCAACAGGACTTGAGTTAGTGACCAGTTACTTGATGGAATGGACAACAGGATCTTGGCCATGGCAAACTTATGTAGACTATGACTACCATTTTCAAGGGCGGATTGCCCTATCGCCATCTATACGATTCGGTCTAGGAGGTACCTTCTTCCTTTATGGCCTCCAGCCTCTATTTGAAGCAGGCGTTGGTAAAATCAAGGACCAGTGGTTGACCAAACTATCTGTGGTCATTATAGGTCTTTTGTCAGTGGACTTTTTATATACAGTTTTCATACGATAAACCAGGGGTATGCTTCCGAGCATACCTTTTTGTGGCATTCTTGGTCCATAAATGATAGAATAAATAGGGAAAGAGGTGACCTATGAACAAAGGATATATTATTTCACTAGAAGGTGGCGAAGGGGCCGGCAAGACAACAGTGGTAGAGGCTATTTGCAAGTGGATGACAGAGGATTCTATTTCCTACTTGGTGACACGTGAGCCAGGTGGTGTTCAAATATCAGAAAAAATTAGAAACATTATATTGGACAAGGACCATGGGGTTATGGATGCAAGAACAGAAGCGCTCTTGTTTGCAGCCGCAAGACGCCAACACCTAGTTGAAAAAGTTAGACCAGCCCTAGACCAGGGCAAGGTTGTAGTTTTTGATCGGTATGTGGATTCGTCTTTGGTCTACCAGGGCTATGTGAGAGGCATGGGTATTGAAGAGGTATTTGACCTCAATAGGTTTGCCATTGAAGGCTTGTTGCCGGACTTGACCCTCTACTTTGATTTAAGTCCACAAGTGGGCTTGGCTAGGATTCAGGCTTCTGGCAGTCGTGAAGTCAATCGTTTAGACCTTGAGAACCTGGACTTCCATGAAAGGGTTAGAGAGGGCTATCTCAAGATCAGCCAGGACAACCCCAGATTTGTGGTGGTGAATGCTGAGCAAGACATTGAAGGTGTTTTAAGGGATGTTAAGGCTATCCTAGTAGATAAGGGTATATTGAGTCATGGATAAGAAGCAAATACTAGATGAAATTAAGCGCATAGAGGATGTTTGTAACTCTCCCTACAACAATGAGGGACTCTACAATGAAATGCGGATTATGAAGGAAAAGCTCCTGAAGAAGTTAAAAGACTTGGAGGCAAAAGATGAATCTTAAGAAGGCTGGACAACGGATTTTATTGATAACCCTGGTCCTCATTGTCCTATTAAACTTTTTGCCAATAGACTATAGGGTTCGCTTGTTCCTGGGGGCCTTTGGCTTTGGTTCAGGGCTGGTTTTAGTATCTATTGGTGGCAAAGACAAGTATAAGTTTTAAGCAGAACTCTCTATTTGGAAAAAATAGGGAGTTTTTTTACGAGTAATTATTGTAAAATATTTCCATTTGCCTTATATTGATATTAGGAGGTGGTTGTATGTTAGATCGGAAAGGGGCTGTGACCCTGGAGACCAGTATGATTCTACCAGGGCTCATCATGGTCATGGCAGGCCTGATTTTACTCTTGGCCCATCTATTCATTTACGAAAAAGAAATCATGGCTTCACATCATAAGACCCTGATAGAGGCAAGGGACCAGTCCTTTGAGGCAGAAGTAGCTATATTGGGCTTAAGTTATCAGGGAGCTTATAGGACCAGCTGGCCCAGCCTAAGTCCTCAGACCCTACAGGCCTGTCTAGATTGGATTAGGACCCTAGTAGACCTATTCAAGGGAGCAAGTAATGGATAAAAGGGGCCTTGTTTCTGTAAAATTTCTACTGGTCATGGCCTGCATCTTGGTCGCATTTTTTACCTTTTACCAGCACTTGAACCAAAGGCAGGTCATCAATGACCTGGTTAGGGGCCAAGAACTGATTGTGGCCAATAATCTAGCTCGGTATGACTCCTATCTTTACAAGCATTATGGCCTCTTGGCTAGTCAAAGCCTGGACAAGGAGGGGACTTATAAGAGTCCTGTGACCCAAGACTGGCTTATGGACAGCCTAGAAGGAGGAGACAGTCTTCAGGATATAGAAGCCCTAAGACAGCAAATCATTAGCCAAATGACCCTAAAGCTTCCCTCAACTTATGGTCAGGTCATGCAGAATAAGTTGGACTTGGTTGGGGATGCCAATAAGACCAAGTTAACCATGGACCTTCAAAGCCAAGTTTATGACTATATGACGGCCTTTGATGGCCTTATACAGGTGAGGCAATCACAGACCCTAAGGGTGAACGCTTACGATCCTTTAGAAGCGATGAAAAGGCTTGAGGAAGTCCTGATCCAATGGCCGGCCTGGCAAGAGACCTACAAGACCCTCATGAGTCAACGGGACCAGAGGCTAGAAGAGAAAAATAGGAGCCTGGCCAGTTACCAGGCCTATGAGAAGCAAGTGACCAGTCAAGGGGGGCCAGACCAGGAGGAAGAGTTGATTCTTGACCGTCTCTTCAGGGCCTATGAAGCTGCCAATAGGGCGTATCTGGAAACTGAAAGACTGGTCCTGAGCCAGGAGGACCTGGGTCAAGTGATGGTTGACCAGGTGATGGATCAGAAAAAACGCCTGGTCAAGCTCTTAGAAGACCACAGGCTATTGGAAGACAACCTTGTTCTGGTTCTTGAGGATAGGCAGACCATCATGGATGACATAGAGGTCAGCCTTCAGAAGCTGATTGAAAATGATGGTCTCCAGGTGGTCTTAGAGGCCCTTTATTTAGATATGTCCAAACTCAAACATAGCCTGGACCAACCCTGGTACCAGGAGGACTTGATCCAGCAGACCCTGGTCTATGTCAGGGATAACATCACCTGCTTGAAAACCATCCTGGTGGACTTGAAAGATGAGCCAACGGTCTCTTTAGAGGCGGGTACTTGGATGGGATTAAACCTAGACCTCTTATTGGACCTCCACCTGCCCTTAATGGCCAATCCCCAGGCCAAGAGTAAGCCCCTCGACCCCAAGGCCCAGGCAACCTATGACCAGGCCCTGAAAGACAAGGACCGGGTTTATTCTTATGAGGGAAAGGGACAAGTAATCCACCAGGATCAAATTTCTACTTCCAGTGGATCACCCAACTTTTGGAGCCTAGACAGGGTGGGCGACCTGGTTAAAACGGGTCTTGATAATGTGAAGATCAATGAGTACATCATGGGTACCTTTAAGTCCTTTGTTCAGGGGTCTGATTCGGACATTGACTTGTTCACTAAGTACCAAAGGACTTCTTACCTTAACAGGGGTGAGGTAGAGTATGTCTTATATGGTTTAAGGACAGAGGCCGCTAATATTAATAAGACCATGGTTCATATCTACACCATACGACTGGCTATGAATACCCTGCACATCTACATGGATCCTCAGAAGATGGCTGCTTCTGAGGCTGTGGGGTTGGGTCTAGCAGGCTGGACTGGTTTTTTGGCACCCGTCGTCACCCAGGTTGTTCGTTTGGCCTGGTCCACAGGTGAGAGCTTTATAGATATGAATAAGCTTAGAAAGGGGGAGGGGGTTCCCTTCTACAAGATCTCTCCCAGCCAGTGGCAGTTAGACCTTGGCCTGGTCTGTGACCCAGTTGATGAACCTTCAGATGTCTTTGACTTAAGTTATCATGACTACCTGAGACTCTTCTTGTTGACCCTAGATGACAACTTAAAACTAGAAAGGATTCAAGACTTGCTGACCCTTAATCTACTGGCTGAGTCCAGACCGCATGACTTGAGCTTCTATTATACCTCTTATAGTCATAAGGCTGTCATCCCCTTGTTTGGAGGTGAATATGAGTCTATTTATCAAGCGGGTTATTAAGGGAAAAAGGGGAAGCTTGACCCTGGAAAGTCTTGTGGTCCTACCTGTTTTCATCTTCTTCTGCCTGGTCCTTTTGTCCCTTATGAGGGGGCCTGGACTTGAAGATTATGTCCACCAGGAGGTTTTGATTCAGATCAAGGAGCTGGAACTGATTAACCTGGCCTATGACAAGCTTGACCTGGATGCCCTAGAGGGGTTGGACCATATGTTGACGACTGTCCCCCAGGCTGTAAGACCCTATTTGCAAGTGGGCCTAGACCTTGGTAAGGGTCAAGCTAAGGCTAAGATTTTAGAAGGCTATTTGGATAAGCAACTCAAGGATTTGACTCGACTGTCTGGTCTTGAATCCATCGAAATAAGTCATTTTGACTTGGGGGGAAGTGTCTTGCAGGTAGAAGTGGTTTATGTTCAAAATCTTCCCCTAGGCCTGAGTCGGCAAAGAAGCCTTTCCATGACCAAAAACTTGTGGAGCCTGGGGGATGAACCAGACCTCCTTGGGCAAGAACCCATCCAGGCCCCTGGAGAAGACCAAGTGGTTTATGTGACTCGGACAGGTCAACGCTACCACTTGCTGGATTGCTTTTATATCAACCGGCAGGGGACTGACCAGGCTGGTATTCGACAGTTAATGATGGATATGGCAGAGGACCAAGGATATGGTCCCTGTTCATCTTGTATTTTAAAGGAGTGGTCACCATGGAAATAGATCAAATTATCGGCAATAAATATCAGGTGGTTGACCTGATAAAGAATAAGGCAGACTGTTCAGTTGGGGTCTGCATCCATATATTTTTGAAGAATAAATGGCTGGTTAAGTATGAGCCTGTTGTAGCTAATGAGCCACCCCTGGGACTGAAACTCATGTTAGACTTGGAAATCAGAGGGGTTCCCAAGGTTATCGATGTATTTTATGAGGACGGGGGTTGTTACTACATGATGGACTATATAAGGGGGATGACCCTCAAGGAGGCCCTACTAGAGGAGAGGCGTTCAAGCCGGCAATACTTGACTTGGGTGAAACACCTGGCCTACATCCTAGACAGTCTCCACTGTCAACAGATTGTTCATGGGGATATCAAGCCTGATAATATCATGATTTTAGAGGATGATAGTGTGGTCCTCATTGACTTTGGGTCAGCCTTTAGGCATGAGGACTCCATGTCCTTTTCACCAACCTATGTTGCTCCAGAACGTCTCTTGGACTATCCCAGGGTAGACTATCGGTCTGACCTATACAGTTTGGGCCGGGTCATGGAAGAGGTTTTAGACGTTTACGATAGCTCATCAAGAAGACTTCGCAGGATACAGAAGGCCCTTTGCCAGGTTGATCCTGACAGACGGCCCAAGTCTACCCAGGAACTGACGGATATATTAAATTCTTATTCATAATTTTCTGTTTCCTTGAGCTTTTTCCAGTCAACTCTTATAATAGTAGTATAACGATTAAAAGGAGTATACTATGGACGAGGAAAATATTGACAAGTTAGTCAAACAAAGATCAGAAGAAATCAGAAAAGAACGTAAGGACAAGGATGATGAAAGCAAAATCAGCCTTGGAGCCAGGGTTCAAAATGACCCAAACTGTGCCAGTCAGAAATCAGTCGATGAAACTTTATATATGTTAAACAAGGTTCAAAGAAGGAGTCTTTTGTGGAAGATTCTAGCCCTAGTCCTCTTGATTGGGGTCAACCTCTTATGGTTTAACACGATAAAACTCAACAAGACTATAAGTCAATTGGAAGATGAAAAGCTGGGCATGATGGATATGTCAACGGTTTATGCCTACCAGGATATTCCCTTGGAAGCCAAGGATTTTATGGTCTTAGATGACCGTTACCTGATCAATGCAGATGTAGTCATCAAGTACATTGATTCCAATATCCACTACTCTAACAGTGGCACACGCTTGTATGTTCCCTTGAAGGATATGGACTACCAGCTGGAAGCCCCAGAGGTGACAGCCTATGTTAAGAATAATATAGTAGATATCAACCTACCCATCATGGTTATTGAGGGTGTATCTTATGTAGACTTTGAGTTCTTCAGAAAGCTTTATAATCACGATGTGGTTATGAGCTTGGATGGTGGTTTTGTTATCTACTCAAGAACCTATGAAAACTTGGTGCAAGTTAGCACCCATGAAGAGTTTGTTGTGAATTACCATGGCATGAAAACCCTGGTTAAGGGAGAGAAGAGCCTGGAAAATGCAGTGGTTGTCAGAAGAATTGATGACCTAAGTCAAATCATAACCAGTAGGGGGCGATTTGGCTATGTGAAAACATCCAGCCTAAAGGATGTGGTCTTTACCCTTGAAACCCCTCTTTTAAATCAAGCGAGAGAGGACTTCAATCCAGAAGAGACCATCCATGTTACCTGGCAGCAGATTCCATCATTTAAGGCCAATCCTAACCTCTTAGGGGAAGAAAAATTACCCAGTGTTAATGTTTTATCGCCTACCTGGTTCCGCTTGAATATCAATGGAATCATCTTGAGTGAGGCTGATTTTAGGTACATGAACCAGGCCCATGATAAGGGTTACCAGGTTTGGGGCCTCTTCAGCAATGACTTCAACCCAGCCTGGACATCTACCATGCTCAATGATGAGGTCTACCGTAAGAGGGCTATTGCTCAGATTGTCTTCTATTCAGCCTTGTATGACTTGGATGGGGTCAATATAGACTATGAAAACATGTACCTGGATGACAAGGATGCCTTTACAGCCTTTGTTGCTGAACTGTCTCCTTTAATGAAGAAGCAAAACGTTGTCTTGTCAATCGATGTGACCGTACCAGGTGGCAGCGACCAGTACTCTAAGGTATTGGACCGCTACAACCTAGGTAAGCATGTGGACTATATGATGCTTATGGCCTATGATGAACACTGGGGTTCTAGCCCTGTAAGTGGGCCAGTTGCTTCAATACCTTGGGTAAAGAAGGGGCTTGAAGGGACCCTGGAGGAAGTTCCTAATGATAAGGTCATCCTGGGTATTCCTCTTTATATGAGAATATGGATAGAGTCTAATGGCAATGTTAGTTCAAAGGCTGTTGGTATTAAACACCTAGAGGGCATTCTAGAAGACAAGGACTTTAAGAAGTCTTACGACTCAGCCAACCAAGTCAACTATATTACCTATGAAGAAGATGGGGTGGTTTACAAGATATGGGTGGAGGACCTCTACTCTATCGAGAAACGTCTGGACCTTATGACAACCTATGACTTACCTGGCATTGCATCCTGGTCTAAGTTCTTTGCTGATGACGAGGTATGGTCTTTCATTGATAAATATTTTAATGATTAATACGCAAAAAATGGCAAGCTACGGCTTGCTATTTTTATTGTATTGTTGTATACTATTGTTAGAAGTAAATAATTGTATGCAATAATACGGGGAGGCGAGACCATGAAAAACATGATTGAAAACATGAAAGTAAAAGTCGAAGTCTGCAGACGTTGTAAGGATGAAAAGAAAACTAATAAGTTTGGTTTATGTGAGTCTTGTGCAGCAGAAGTAGATTATGAATATGCTGTTTTATACAGAATCCATGATATGGAGTACTAGGAATGATCTCGTAAGAGGTCATTTTTTTATTTACAAAAAAAAAGTAACTCATTAAAATGAGTTACTCGCTTGTAGTTTTTTCTGGTTGAGGTAGTCATGGGTTTCAGTCATTAAGTCTTCCATAAGGCTTTTAACTGATACAATCTTATCAACTTTTTCAGCATTGGTTCCCAAGAAGACCAAGCCATTATCTACATCCCCCTCAACTGAGGTGATGAGGGCTTCTGTGATACAGTAAGGGGCCTCTTTGGGGTTACATCCCTTTAGGCACCTGTAACAGTACTTGATTTTTTCATTGGCTGCTTCAACAGAGGCAACAAACTTGTTTTTTAGGGCTCTCCCTGGTAGACCAACTGGACTCACAATCAGACCGATATCCTCGGCTTGAGCATCCACATAGGCCTGCTTGAAGTTGGGGTGGGCGTCGCATTCATGGGTAGCAACAAAACGAGTCGCCATTTGAACACCAGCTGCACCAGCCTCGAGCATTTCGCCTATATCCTGTCCATCATAGACTCCCCCAGCAGCAATGACTGGGATTTTTTTATTGTACTTGATTTCAAAATCCTTAACGGCCTGAACGACTTCGGCAACAATATCCTTGAGGTTGGGAAGGTTGCCCTTAAGGTCCTCGAATGAGAAGCCAAGGTGACCACCTGCCTTAGGACCCTCTACAATGATACAGTCTGGCATATAGTCATATTTCTTTAACCACAGACGGGTAATGGTTGATGCAGCCTTGCCCGATGAAACCACTGGCGCAATCTTTGTATCGGTTCCTTTTACGAAACTTGGTAGGTTCTTAGGTAGACCGGCACCTGAAATGATGAGGTCAACCTTTTCTTTAACAGCCAGCTTGACCATGTCTGAATAGTTGGTAACTGAGGCAAGGAAGTTGACCCCGATCATGCCCTTGGGGCTGAGGTCTTTAGCGATTCTAATCTCCTTTTTTAAGCCCCTTAAGTTGGCAGCTTCGTTGTCTGTTCTAAAGTCTTCTTCTTTATAACCTGGTTGAGCACCCGAGATGATCCCTATACCACCAGCATTGGCTACAGCAGCTGCTAGCTTGGATAAAGAGACACCAATCCCCATGCCCCCTTGCATAATAGGGTACTTAGATAGTCTTTCCCCTAACTTAATTCCTTTAATTGTCATATGAGCTCTCCTTTGTAATAGCTTGATTGTATTATAATGAAAATAAGACCTAAAGTCAATAGTAGGTATTAGTACCTGGTTTTAAAGATTTGTTGTAAAACTATAAAAGCCGTTGATTTGTGACTTGGAGTATGTTACTATGTGGTTGGAAGGTAGCCTAAGCACCTTACCAGTAAATTTTTTGAATGATTACAATGATACTGCTTTGATCCATGAGACGGAGACAGTTTAATATGCTAAAAGTTAAGCACTTGTGCTTGGCTTATTGTGTCTTGAACTGAAATGCGTCTATCGCATTTTTTTTAGTTTCCGGAGAAGGGAGGACCCATGAAGGTATCTTTTATTGGGGCGGGGAATGTTGGAACAGCCTTTGGTTTGTATATCAAGGACCATTATGACCTGACCTATTACTACAGCCGGACCATGGCATCTGCTATGAAGGCGGCCAACAAGGTAGGGTGTCAGCCCAGCTATGACTTGAGCCAGCTGGTCCAGGTATCCGATATGATTTTTATTACCACAGGAGACAGTCAAATAGACCAGGTGGTTACATCTCTTAGTCACCTAGACCTTAACTTGTCTGGGAAGACATTTGTTCACATGAGTGGGGCCATGACGTCAGATATTTTAAGTCCCTTAAGGGACCTGGGTGCCCGAACAGCGTCCATGCATCCCCTGCAAACCTTCCCAAATCCAGACAAGGGCTTTGAAAATTTAGGTCAAGCCTACTTTGCTCTAGAAGGTGATGTAGAAGTCCTACTCCCCCTGGTAGGAGTCCTTGGAAACAGTTACTTTATTTTAGACAAGGACCAGAAGAGCAAGTACCATATGGCAGCCTGCATATTCTCCAATTACTTGGTGACCCTCATGGCCTTTGGCAGTCAAATGTTAAAAGACATAGGTATTGATGAAAGGGCAGGTCTTGAGGCCATGATGCCCCTTGTCCATGCTACCCTTGGTAACCTTGTAAAACTCGGACCTGAAAGGGCCTTAACTGGACCCATACAGAGGGGGGATATCCAGACCCTTAAGGCACATATGAAGACTATAGAAGGCTTAGACCTTAACTTATATAAAACATTGATGGCTTGGACCAGCGACAACCTAATCAATGATCCCAACCAACAAGAAATGCTAAAGGCATTGTGGAGGCAAGATGACTAAAAAGTTCACAGTAACTTCTTTTAAGAAGTTCAAGGAAAACAAAGAGAAAATTACTATGATCACAGCTTACGATTATACAACAGCCCAATTGATGGATGAGGCAGGCATTGATACCATCTTAGTTGGTGATTCTCTAGGCATGGTTATGTTAGGATATGATAACACCCTTCAGGTAACCATGGAGGATATGCTTCACCATACCAAGGCAGTTGTAAGAGGGGCTAAGAATGCCCTAGTTGTTGGGGACATGCCTTTTATGTCTTACCATGTTAGTATAGAGGATACCCTTAGAAATGCAGGTCGCTTCATAAAAGAGGCGGGTGCCCATGCCGTCAAGCTAGAGGGCGGTCGTGATGTACTAGATAAGATCCAAGCCCTTGTTAAGGCTCAAATTCCTGTGGTTGGCCACTTGGGTTTGACACCACAATCTGTTAACATGTTTGGTGGTTTCAAGGTTCAGGGCAAGAGCCTGGAGCAAGCCAAGGCCATCATTGAAGATGCCAAGCTATTAGAAGAAGCTGGCGTATGTGCCATTGTATTAGAGTGTGTTCCACAGGCCCTGGCTCAGTTGATTTCAGAGTCGATTACAGTTCCGACCATCGGTATTGGTGCAGGGGCAGACTGTGATGGTCAGGTTTTAGTGATCCAAGATGTATTAGGCATGTACAAGGGTCTATCACCCAAGTTTGTTAAGCAGTATAGAGATGTGGGCACCATGATGGTTGAAGGCATCGCTGATTATATTAAGGAAGTAAAAGAGGGAGTATTCCCTGGGCAAGAACACACCTTTAAAATGAAGGATGAGGTTTTAGACAAGTTATACTAAGGAGTTTATATGAGAATAATAAATGATATACAGGCCTTAAGAGACTATGTCCGTGAAGAAAAAGGCCAGGGCAAGACCATAGGTTTTGTACCGACCATGGGTTTTTTACATGAAGGCCACCTCTCTTTAGTTGAGGCTGCTAAGCAGACAACAGATACTGTTGTTGTTTCTATCTTTGTTAATCCCACCCAGTTTGCACCGGGAGAAGACCTGGATGCTTACCCGCGTGATTTGGCTGGAGACCAGGCCAAGTTGGAATCAAAGGGGGTTGACGTCCTTTTCTTCCCATCTGTTGAGACCATGTATCCAGAGGGCTATTCATCTTATGTGACTGTGGAAGGACCCATTACCAAGGCGCTTTGTGGCAAGTCTAGACCGACCCACTTCAAGGGGGTTACGACCATTGTAAACAAGCTCTTCAATATGGTTGATCCAGACAAGGCCTTCTTTGGCCAAAAGGATGCCCAGCAGGTTGCGGTGATTCAAAAGATGGTGAGGGACCTGAATATGGCAGTGACAGTTGTGCCTTGTCCTATCTTAAGGGAGGCCGATGGCCTGGCCATGAGTTCTAGAAACTCTTACCTGACGCCTCAAGAGAGACAGGATGCCCTAGTCCTATCTCAATCCCTGGCCCACGCTAGAGACCTTGTAGAAGCTGGCGAGAGAAATTCTACTAAAATAATTGCAAGTATGGTTGACAAAATCAAGCAAGTGGACTATGCTATTATCGATTATGTTGAAATCGTAGATCCCTACACATTAGAGAATGTTGAAACAATAGAAAGTGACATCTTGATTGCCCTAGCTGTTCAGGTAGGTAAGCCAAGATTAATCGATAACATGAGGTTGGAGGTAGCACCATGCTATTAAATATGTACAAGGGTAAAATCCATAGAGCAACTGTAACAGAAGCTAACTTAAATTATGTTGGCAGTATCACCATTGATGAGGACCTTTTAAAGGCAGCTGGTATCCTTCCTGGTGAAAGGGTTCAGATTGTCAATAACAACAATGGTCACAGACTAGAAACCTACACCATCAAGGGTGAAGCGGGTTCTGGTGTGGTTTGTTTAAACGGGGCAGCAGCTCGTTTGGTACAACCTGGTGATTCCGTTATTATCATTGCCTACTGCTACTTAGATGCAAAAGAAGCAGAAACATTTGAGCCTAAGGTTGTCTTTGTAGATGGTGATAACAAGATTGTTGATATTAAAAATGAAGAAAAGCACGGCGAAATCAAGTAGAGACCTAGGTCTTTACTTTTTTTGTATGGAGTATCCAATAAAAAAAGAGAATATGTCACATGCTTATAAAGTGGCTGATTCATATGTTTCGGGACCCGAATATAGGTTATAATGGAACAAAACAAGGAGGAAGATATGACAGTTATTGAATTTATACAAGCCTTGTCTGATGCCAAGGGGGCACCAGGCTTTGAAAGAGATGTCAACCAGGTAATAAAGACCTATTGTCAAGACCAGTTTGACCTAGAAGAGGACAGGATGGGGAACATGATTCTAAAATCAAAGACTTTTGATCCCCAGAAGAAGACCCTTATGTTAGATGGGCATTCGGATGAAGTGGCCTTCATGGTCCAGTCCATTGATGCCAATGGTATGATTCGATTCATCCCTCTAGGGGGATGGTTCTCTCAAAATGTTGGGGCCCACAAGGTCAAGGTCATGACCAAGCACGGGACCTATGTTACAGGGATTGTGACCTCTAAGCCACCCCACTTTATGACCAGTCAAGAGAGAAGTAAAATCACGGAGATATCAGATATGAGAATTGATGTGGGGACCACATCTTATGAGGAAACCCTGGACCATTATGGCATTGAACCGGGGGCACCCATTATTCCTGATGTTACTTTTGAATATAACCAGGAGACTCAAATGATGATTGGCAAGGCCTTTGACAACCGGTTGGGCTGTGCCTTAGTGGTAGAAACCATGAAGGCTCTTGAAGGACGTGACCTGGCGGTTAATGTGGTAGGGGCCATATCCACTCAAGAAGAAATTGGAACCAGGGGGTCTCAAATCACAGCCAGAAAGATTAACCCGGATGTGGCCATTGTATTTGAAGGCACGCCAGCCGATGATCCTTACAGGGACAAGTACCAGGCCCAGGGGGCCTTAAGAAGGGGACCCCAGCTTAGACATAGGGACAACTCTATGGTAGCCAACCCACGTTTTATCCGGTATGCTAAGGACCAGGCAGACCTTATGAACTTGACCTATCAAAATGCCATCCGTATAGGAGGTGGAACAGATGCTGGTGCCATCCATCTGACCCACGAGGGGGTACCGACCCTAGTTATTGGGGTTCCTGTCCGCTATGCCCACACCCACTATGGTATATCCAACTACCAGGACTTTAAGGCCAGCCTTGATTGGTCTGTTAAAATCATTGAAAGTCTAACCAGTCAAGCCATAGACAAGCTCTAAGTATCAGCCTATCTTCGGATAGGCTTTTTTGGTGGAAAAGCCAGGGGGGCTATCCTTGTAAAGTCAAGGGAGACGGGGTATAATGAAGGAACAAAGCAAAGGAGATTTTAATGGAAAAATTAGTACATAATAATAAGGTTTACAGCCAGGTACCAGGCCTTTATGATAAAATCCGTTCAATCGTTGATTCAGATAGATTGTATGAAATGGCTCCCATGAAGGACCATACTTATTTTAGGATAGGTGGCCCTGCAAGTCTAATTGTTGACATCAAGAACCAGGAAGAACTGGTTGAAGTCATGAGACTCTTAAATCAAGAGGATGCCATGTTCTTTGTCATGGGCAATGGGTCCAACCTTTTGGTGGCTGACCAGGGCTTTCCTGGGGTCATCCTGAAGATATCCCAGCACTATGTGGGCATTGAAATAGAGGGCAAACAGGTAAGGGCCCAAGCGGGTGTCCTGCTTTCAACCCTAGCCAAGGCCATTTTGGATGAGTCACTGGCGGGATTTGAATTTGCCAGTGGTATTCCAGGTACTGTAGGTGGTGGTATCACCATGAATGCGGGGGCCTATGATGGTGAAATGAAGGACTGGGTGAGTCAGGTTAAGGTTTTAACCCAGGACCTAGAAGTTTTAACCTTGACGAATGAGCAAATGAACTTTGCTTATCGAAACAGTGATGTTAAACGTAAGGACTATATTGTCCTTGAAGCCAGCTTTGACTTGGAGGCAGGTAAAATGGAAGACATCATTGCTAAGACAAAAGATTTTACAGAACGAAGAACATCCAAGCAACCCCTTGCCTTACCGTCGGCTGGGTCTATGTTCAAAAGACCCGTGGGCTATTATGCAGGGAAGTTAATCGATGATTCAGGTTTACGTGGGGCAAGAATCGGGGATGCCCAAGTATCTGAAAAGCATTGTGGCTTTGTAGTGAATCGGGGCCAGGCCACCTGCCAGGATGTTCAATTATTAATTCAAATGGTACAGAAAGTAGTCATGGACAAATATGGGGTTATGTTAGAAACTGAAGTCAAATACTTAGGAGGATAACATGAAAATTATTGCAGATTACCATACCCATACCGTCTTCAGTCACGGTAAGGGAACCATTGAGGACAATGTAAAAGTGGCTCTAGAAAAGGGGTTGACCACCCTAGCCATCAGTGATCATGGTCCAGGACATGCCTTTTATGGCATCAAGCGTAAGCACTATATAGATATGCGTCGTGAAATTGACAGACTCAACAAGATATATCCAACCATTGATATTTTACTCAGCCTTGAAGCCAACTTCATGAGTGTAGATGGCAGTCTTGATTTAAATGATGAGATGCTTGACCTGGCCGATATTATCATGTGTGGATATCACTTTGGTAGTCGACCCAAGAAGCTTTTTGCTGATCTTAAGATGCATGGCTTGGCCATGCTTTCAAAACACTTCAAGTGGGCCTATGATCGTTCAAGGGTCATTAACACTAAGATGATGTTGGCAGCCATGGACAAGTATGACCTCAAGGCCATCACCCATCCAGGAGCCAAGGGGCCAATCGATGTGAAGGCTATTGCTGAAAAGGCTGCCCAGAAGGGGGTTGCCCTGGAAGTCAATGTTAAGCACGGCCATTTGACAGTAGAAGAAATCAAAATTGCCCTTGAAACCGATGTGAAGTTTGTCGTGGGGAGTGATGCCCATAAGCCAGAGGATGTGGGTGAGTTCAAAGCCAGTCTAGACAGGTGCATCCAAGCAGGGGTACCTGCAGAGAGAATTATTAATGCCGAGGAGGCCAATCAATGAAAATCATTATAGTAACCGGCTTGTCCGGCGCAGGTAAGTCATCTGCCATGAAAAGTATGGAGGATTCGGGTTACTACTGCGTTGACAACCTGCCACCGGTATTGATTTCAAAGTTCATTGAGATCTGCCAGTACAGTGTTGAGGAACTAGACAAAATAGCCCTAGGGATTGATATCAGGGGCGGGGCCTTTTTCGAGGACTTCCATAAGGGCTATGCAGAACTCAAGGCCAAGGGCCATGATTGTACCATTATCTATGTAGAAGCTTCTGACGAGGTCTTAGTGAAGCGCTACAAGGAGTTGAGACGGCCTCATCCTCTTGCAGGCAATATGACCCTATTAGAGTCTATCCAGATGGAGAGGCAAAAGCTCCAGTCTCTAAGGGATGCCGCTGATAAGATTATGGATACATCTAACCTGGGAATCAATGCCTTTAGGAATGATGTGAGAAGTCACTTCCAGGAAGATCATTCTAAGCCCAATATAACAGTGATTTGTACATCCTTTGGTTTTAAGAAGGGGATTGCCATTGATGCAGACCTTGTGTTTGATGTAAGGTTTTTACCCAATCCCTTCTATATTTCTGAACTAAGGGAGAAAACAGGCAACCAGCAAGAAGTCAGAGACTATGTGATGAGTTTCCCTGAATCAAAAACCTTCTATGATAAGATGATGGATATGGTAAATTTCTTACTACCCTACTATATAAAAGAAGGCAAGTCTGAGCTGGTAGTAGCCTTTGGCTGTACAGGAGGCCGCCACAGGTCTGTAACCATGGCCAACCTTTTAAGTGATGACTTGAAGAAACTCAACTATAGGGTCTATACCCGTCACAGAGAGCAAAGAGGCTAGGATGGATCAGAACACAAAAATTGTAGCAATTGGAGGCGGGACAGGATTATCCATCCTCCTGAGGGGACTCAAGCAGGTCACAGAGCATATAACGGCCATTGTCAATGTTGTGGATGATGGGGGCGGGTCGGGTATGATTCGGGAAGACCTCGCCATGTTACCGCCAGGCGATATTCGCAACTGCATCCTGGGACTTGCCAGCAAGGAGCCGGTCCTGCAAGAACTCTTTGCTTATCGGTTTGATGAAGGCCGGTATAAGAATCAAAGTTTTGGCAACTTGATGATTGCGGCCATGGTTGGTATATCCGACAGCTTTGAGGATGCAATTACAAAGATCAGTGATATTTTTTCAGTCAAGGGCCAGGTCCTACCAGCTACCAATGAAGATGTTCATTTGGAAGCGGTTCTAAAGGACGGTACCCTGGTCAAGGGGGAGTCAAAGATTCCCTACCAGGCTCTGAAGAAAAAGTCAGCCATCGATAGGGTCTTCTTGTCCAACCCTCACCCCAGTCCCTTGGCCAAGTCCATAAGGGCTATAGAAGCAGCGGATTATATCCTGATTGGACCCGGTAGCCTATATACCAGCCTCATCCCCAATCTTTTGGTTCCAGACTTGGCTGAAGCTATTCGACAGACGTCAGCCAAGAAGATATTTGTTTGTAACCTGATGACCCAACCTGGTGAGACCGATGGTTATCACATATGTGACCACCTGCTGGCTATTGACCACCATGTTGAGGGCTTGGACTTTGACTATGTTTTGGCCAACAACCGAGAGGTTTCCAGAGAGGTCAAGGCCCGGTACGATAAGGAGGAGTCAGAGCTCCTCATGGTGACAAAGAAGGACCGCTCCTTCTTAAAGAAGCGCGGCATCCAACTGCTGGAATCTGACTTTATAGAAGTTAAGAAGGGTTATGTAAGGCATGATGTTTCAAAGGCCCTAGACTTCCTAGAAGCCTATATAAATAAGACTTAAGATACCCAGGAGTTGTTGGCATATGCCACAACTCTTTTGTGGTTTTAAAGAGATTGTAAAATTCTTCATAACTTCACTAAATTCAAGTAAATATGTCATTTAATTATACTGGTTGACCCCGACCATCTATGGTATACTGTATAGAAGATATGGAGGAGTCATGGAGAAAGTAATAAGTGCAGGTGGCTTGGTGACTCATGGACGTACCCTGCTCATGCTTAAAAAACGAAACGGCCATTGGGTCTTACCCAAGGGAAGAAAAGAAGCAGGAGAGAGTCTTGAAGTCACTGCTGTCAGAGAAGTTAAAGAAGAAACAAATATAGATGGCCAAGTAGAAGCCTATATTGGGTCTACTGCCTATAAGTTCTGTGTCAATTGGGAGACCTATGCTAAGTTGGATAAGGAAGTCCACTGGTACAAGATGACAGCCTTGTCTTTTGATCCAGTTCCCCAGAGAGAAGAAGGTTATATAGAAGCTCGATTCATTCCCCTTGAAGAATGTGTCCGCTATGCCAGATATAAAGAAGATAAGACCATCATCCAAAAAATGTTGGATGAGTATTTTAATGAGGTATAAATGTCATTTTCATCGAAAGCTAAAAATGAATTATCCAGAAAGACATCAGAAAGCAAGTGTTGCCAGAAGGCAGAGTTATCTGCCCTTGTTCGGGTGAGTGGTACCATTCAGCTGGTGGGCCTTGGCCGTACCAACCTGTTAATTACCACTGAGAACCCAGCCATAGCCCGCTTGATTTTCGTTTTATTTAAGAAATGTCTTAATATACACACAGAAATTGATGTGAGTAAGAATCCTGTATTAAGAAAAAACAACCTATATAATATATTGGTAGCCGACGCGACCAGTCTCCTGAAAGAACTGGAGATTATGATTGAAGAAGATGGGTCAACCATCATCAATGATGGCCTACCCAAGAATCTCCTAGAAAAGCCCTGTTGTAAGCGGGCTTATATCAGGGGGACCTTCTTGGGGGGAGGCTCTTTGTCTGATCCAGAAAAATCTTATCATATGGAGATCATTACCCACAGGGAATCTTATGCTGAGGAACTGGCCAACTTGATTAATACTTATGGCTTGCATGCACGGGTTGTGGCCAGAAAGAAAAACCATATCGTCTACTTAAAAGAAGGCGATCAAATCGTTGACTTGCTCAATGTTATTGGGGCCCACTCAGCCCTTATGTCCTTCGAAAACACGCGAATTGTGAAATCGATGCGCAACAACATCAACCGCCTTGTCAACTGTGAGACAGCCAATCTCAATAAGATGGTTAATGCAGCTATGAAACAGAAGTCTTACATTGAAATTATCGACAAGTATGTGGGCCTTGAAAGTCTACCAGACCAACTCAAGGAAATCGCTGAAATCAGAATCAATAATACCGATATGAGCTTAAAGGAAATAGGAGAAATTCTTAGTCCGCCTATAGGTAAGTCTGGTGTTAACCACCGACTGAGAAAGATAGAAAGGCTAGCCTTGGATATTATGGAAAGAGAGGGAATCGACCATGATTAAAAAAACATTTGAAATCAAAAATCAGTTAGGCCTTCATGCAAGAGCAGCATCAAAGTTTGTACAAATCACCAACGCTATGTTGTCAGATGTTGTCTTGTCCTACCAGGGTGAAGAAGTGGATGGTAAGTCTATCATGTGTATCATCTCAATGGGTATTCCAAAGGGGAGCCAGGTGACCATTAGCTTAAATGGACCAGATGAAGAAGAAGCTATGATTAAACTAGAGCATTTTTTCACAAGTGTGATTCTTGATATGTAAATTATCAAGAATCATGTTGTATTTTTTGACCTGATGACATAGAATAGTAGTATAGTCGAATTTAGTCGAATTGTTCGAAAAATCTCGAATTGTGAAGCTTAAAAACGGCTGTATTGATGGAGGCTTAGATGTATAAGGGTAAAAAACAAGTTCAGGTAAACAAGCTTAAGGATAAGATGGTTTTATCTGAGACAATCTATGATGAAGAGGGTAAAATACTGTATTCTAAGGGCTTAAAACTCAATGAAACCCGAATTCAGAGAATACAGGACTTAAACCTAGCAGCTATTTTCATAGAAAGCGATGAGGTCCAGGGACCAGTAAAAAAAGAGGGGGCAGGTAAGCCTCAGCAAATAAATGAAGAAGCCAATCCATCGGAACGTGAGTTGAAAAAGGAAGAGTTGATACAAGAGACCAAGGCAGAGGCCACGTCTATTGTTCAAGAGGCCTTTTCAAAGGTTTTAAGCGATGGTTCAGTTAAGAGTGAAAAGATAAAACTGATTGTCGAAAAGATTATAGATATGATCCTAAGTGATCAGAACCTTGTATTAAACTTATCGAGTTTAAATGCTATGGACGATTATCTCTTGTCTCATTCTGTTAATGTATGTGTTCTATCTCTAATGACAGGGGTGGTTCTTGGTTTCAACCAAGTGAAGCTGATGAAATTGGGATCAGGCGCATTAATTCATGATATAGGGAAAATATTAGTGCCTCAGGATATACTCAAGCTACCAAGAAAGCTTACTCAAGAAGAGTTTGATGAGGTCAAGCAGCATACGGTATATGGTCATAAGATTTTAAGGGATTCCTTTAAGTATGATGAGGAAACGGCAACCATAGCCCTTTCCCACCATGAACGAGTAGATGGTTCTGGTTATCCCCATGGTTTGAACCAGCATCAAATTCCTATTTTTGCTAAGATTGTAGCCATTACAGATGTGTTTGATGCCATAACCAGCAAGCGGGTTTACTGTGATGAAATCTCTTTCACAGAGGCCATCAGCTACCTGATTCGAGAGGGGCGTGGTGTCTTTGATGAAGAAGTCTTAAAGAAATTCATCACCATCATCGGTCATTATCCTATGGGGATGCAGGTTATATTATCTACTGGCGAAACCGCAATTGTCACACGGCCCAAGCCTTCTGTTCCAGTTGTTAAGGTCATAAGAGATAAGAACCACCATCCATTAAATAATTATTATGAAATAGATTTACAAAAGAACCCAACGGTAACCATATTAGATGTTATCTTCAAAGCCCTATAAGTCTAGGGCTTGTTTTCTTTTTTTGTTTAATGTTATATACTATATATAGGAAAGATAAAGGTGGTTTATATGAAGAAAATATTCTTATTAATATGTATACTAGGACTTGTTTTAACCACAGGTTGCAAGACTGCAGAGATTTTAACAGGAGACCGTGAGCTTGACCGTGACTGGGAGCTGGTCATAGACAGTGCAAAAGAATCGACCGTTAGGGTTTATTTGACCCGAGAAGATGTTAAGTTAAGAACTTGGCTGAATGATTATTTTGCCAGTCGGATGATGGACAAGTATGAAATAAATCTAGAGATAAAGGTTGTGGATTTTGAGGACCTCTATACCATCCTGGAAAATGAGAGAAACAAGGCTGTCAGTCCTGGTGTTGTGGATATGGTGATTTTACGGGATGATGAGTTTGGTCGCTTGAATCAGGAGGGCTACCTGTATGAGGGAATTGCTAGTCGAGTCCCTAACAATAATGACTGGCTCAATCACAACGACCAAGAAATAAGGGCAGCCCAGGGGGCAAGTCTAGATGATTATGGCCTACCACTGGGGCGAGACCAATTGGTGCTCTTATTTGATGAAGATGTTCTGGAGATTCATCCTAGAACCAGTGAGGAAATGCTAAAGTTTCTTATGGCAAACCCAAAGACCTTTACTTATGCAGACCCTACACGGGATGCAACAGGGGCAGCCTTCATCCAGTCTGTGATCTATGAAATGGTGGGACCAGACCTGATGATGAACCTGTTTGAAGAAGGCATTAGTCAAGAGGCTGTAGAGCAAGTAATCATGCCAGGCCTTGACTATCTTAAAGATTTGGATGCCTATGTCCGTAAAATTGATGGGGCCTATCCAAGTAGACAATCAGATGTTGATGATCTCTTCCAAATGGGAGATGTTTATTTCTCAATGACCAAGGACTTTGCCTATGTGGATACAGGTATAGATGAAGAAATCTATCCCTATGGGGCCATGAGTTTTATCTATGATGAGGGTTCTATAGGTGGGGCCTACTACATGGCCATCCCTACCAATGGCTTCAATAAGTCAGGGGGACTGCTTGTCATCAATGAACTCATGAGCTATGAGGTTCAAATGCAAAAGTACCTGCCACAGAATTATGGCTCACTCCCTGTTTATGACCTGAACCTGGTACCGCCAGCTACCCTTGAAGCCTTCCAGGAAGCCAGTATCAAGAGGGGTACCCTGACAGTAGAAGCCCTACTGGGTAGCCGATATGTAGACCTGCCAGTTAGGGTACAGGATATGATCAACAACCTGTGGGTTATCCACGTAAGAGATATGCAGGAAGTATCACCAGGCATGTAATGGATACAGATGACAACCTTCTCTAGAGAGGGTTGTTTTTGCCTAAAACCAAGATAGATAATGAGGATGAAAATGAAGAATTTTACCCATTTACATTTACATACAGAGTATAGTTTGTTGGATGGTTTTGCTAGAATCCACCCCCTTATGGAAAAGGCCAAGGCCATGGGGATGACAGCAGTCGCCATGACAGACCATGGGGTCATGTTTGGGGCTGTTGAATTTTATAAGGCAGCCAAGAAACATGGACTCAAGCCAATCATCGGCTGTGAAGTCTATACTGCAGCTAGAAAGATGTCCGACCGAGACAATCGTCTGGACAAGAATTCTGGCCACTTGGTCCTTCTGGCAAAAAATAATCAAGGCTATCAGAACCTAATCAAGCTGGTGTCAGAGGGCTATGTTCATGGCTTTTACTATAAGCCCAGGATTGATTATGACCTTCTTAGGGAGCACACAGAGGGCTTGATTGCCCTAAGTGCCTGTCTTTCTGGAGATGTTCAGCAGTACCTTTTAAGGGGCATGCCCCAGGCAGCTGAGGAGACGGCCATCAAGTTAAAGGAGATGTTTGGACCAGGTAATTTCTACCTTGAACTCCAGGACCATGGGATTCCAGAGCAAAAGAGGGTGAACATGCAATTGATCCAACTCTCAAAGAAGTTAAATATCCCCCTAGTAGCAACCAATGATGTGCATTATTTAGAAAGGGAGGATGCTTCTGTTCATGATATCTTACTTTGCATACAAACTGGTAAGAATGTCAGTGACCAACAGAGGATGCGGTTCCCAAGCCAGGAGTTCTATTTTAAGTCTCAAGAAGAAATGCATGAACTCTTTAGCTATGTGCCTGAGGCCCTAGAAAACACCATGAAAATAGCAGAGGCCTGTAACATGACCTTTGATTTTGAAACCCGTCACCTGCCGGAGTTTGACCTGCCAGAGGATGTCAACCATGCCAGCTATCTCAAGGACTTATGCTTGAAGGGGCTAAGGGACCGGTATGACCAGCCAGACTTGCATATGGACCGGCTCATGTATGAACTCAACACCATCGAGGATATGGGCTTCTCTGACTACTTTTTGATTGTTTGGGACTTTATTAAGTATGCCAAGGACCAGGGGATCCTGGTGGGACCTGGCCGGGGGTCTGTTGGAGGATCAATCGTTGCTTATGTTTTAAACATCACCGACGTAGACCCTATGAAGTACGACCTCATTTTTGAAAGATTCTTGAATCCGGAAAGGGTAACCATGCCGGATATTGATATAGACTTTGAGGATTCAAGGCGGCAAGAAGTCATCGATTATGTGATTGACAAGTATGGCAAGGACCATGTTTCCCAAATCATTACCTTTGGAACCATGGCAGCCAAGGCGGCCCTGAGGGATGTTGCCCGGGTGGTGGAGCTTCCCTATCATGAGTCGGACAAGCTAGCAAAGGCAGTTCCCTTTGCCCTGGGTATGACCCTGGACAAGGCCTTAAAGTTATCACCAGAGTTTCATAAGATGTATGCAGAGCAAGCCCACCTGAGAAAGGTCATCCAAGCTGCCAAGGCTGTTGAGGGGGTGCCACGTCACGCATCTACACATGCGGCAGGGGTTGTGGTAGCCAAGCATCCTGTAGACCATTATGTGCCCTTATATGTCCAGGATGATAATATCACCACCCAGTATTCCATGACCCTCTTAGAGGAAATTGGTCTTTTAAAGATGGACTTTTTGGGTCTGAGAACCCTCAAGGTCATCAAGGATACCTTGGTTGAAATCCATAAGACCAGACCCGATTTTGATTTTTCTGATGACCAGTATATGGACCGGGCCACTTTTGATTTGATTGGTCGAGGGGATACTCTTGGTGTCTTCCAGTTGGAGAGTGCAGGTATGATTCGCTTTATGAAGGACCTTAAGCCCACCTCCCTAGAAGACATCATTGCTGGTATTTCCTTATATAGACCAGGTCCTATGGATTCCATACCAAGGTACATAGCCAATAAAAACCAACCGGGTCTTGTCACTTATCTTCATCCTAAGCTAGAAGGAATTTTAGATGTGACCTATGGTTGTATTGTCTACCAGGAGCAAGTTATGCGGATTGTAAGAGAGCTGGGAGGCTTCTCTTATGGTCGGGCCGACATTATCAGGAAGGCCATGAGTAAGAAGAATAAGGAAATCATGCAAAGAGAGAAGGCCTTATTTATCCATGGTTCTGAGAAGGATGGGGTCATGGGATGTGTTAAAAATGGCGTACCAGCCCACCTTGCAGAGCAGATATTTGATGAAATGGAGGATTTCGGTAAGTATGCCTTTAACAAGAGTCATGCAGCTGGCTATGGGATCATAGCCTTCCAAACGGCCTACCTAAAGACCCACTATCCTGTGGCTTTTATGGCCGCAACCATGACGTCTATGTTAGGCAACCATAACCGGATTGCCCAGTATATACAGGATTGTCATAAGATGGGCATTGAAATCCTGCCTCCAAGTATCAATAAGTCCTTCAGTAACTTTACTGTAGAAGAGGGGAAGATCCGTTATTCTCTTAGATCTATAAAGAATGTAGGCCGGGGTATTATCAAAAGTCTGGTCAAGGAAAGACCCTTCACCAGCTTCGAAGATTTTTGTGAGAAGGTAGATGAACGAGAAATCAATAAGCGGGCCGTTGAGAGTATGATCAAGGCTGGTGTCTTTGACGAGTTCGGTCAAAATCGAGCAGCCCTATTGGCAACCTTTGAAAAGACCATAGATGGGGTCGTTGGTGTCAAGAGGCGGAATGCCAAGGGACAGATTTCTCTTTTTGCTATGACAGACCTGGCTCCACCTACAGCCAGACTCAATACCAGTCAAATTAAACCTCTTAACGAAAAGGTTAAGCTCAACTTCGAAAAAGAGGTTATGGGCCTCTACCTGTCTGGTCATCCCCTCCAGGAGTTTAAGACCTATGTGGAGCAAATTATGCCCATGAACTTAAACGACCTCCATGAGGCAGCCAAGGATCCAGACTTCCAAAGACGGTATGATGATAAACCCTTTACCCTGGCTGGAATGATTGCCAAGCGAAAGAACATGACTACAAAAGCAGGCAAGCTCATGTGCTTCTTAGAGGTAGAGGACTTGTTTGCTCCCATGGAGGTTATTGTTTTTCCAAAGGTTTATGATAGGGTTCAAGCCTTCTTGACCCCAGAGGCCTTTGTGATGGTAACGGGTAGGCTGAGCTTTAAAGAAGAAGAAGAGCCTAAGTTATTGGCAGATAACATCATGGTCCTCAACAAGGAAAATGCTGAAAGTTATCTGCGAACCAAGGTCAGAAACAAGATGGCTTATAAGCCCAAGAGACTGTTCTTGAAGTTGGCCAGAGAAGGAGACAACCATCAGGCCCTCTTGGACCTCTTGGGTCAATATCCTGGAGCCATGCCAGTGGTCCTCTACTTCAGTGATACAAAAAAGAAAATGATAGCCCCAAAGACTTTATGGGTAAAGAAGGAAAGAAGGCTAATGGAAAGTTTGGTAGACATGCTTGGGAAAGGGTCAGTGGTCATCCAGTAAAAATAGGAAACGTTTTCCTGGCATTTTGTATGTAAAAACACGACAAAATGGCCGTTTTCACTGGTATTTTGGATTGAAATTATACCCTACTTACTATAGAATGGGAAAGTAGGGTTGTGGGACACAAATGTGTACCGGGACCAAAAATGACCTACCAACACCTAGCTAATATATAATGAGGTGGTAAAAATGAAAAGAATCGGAATATTGACAAGTGGCGGAGATGCGCCAGGTATGAATGCAGCTATTCGAGCGGTAGTAAGGGTTGCCCTTTATAATGGACTTGAGGTTTCAGGGATCAAGCGAGGGTATCAAGGTTTGATTGAAGGGGATATCTTTGATATGGATGTCTCGTCTGTAGGGGATATCATCCACAGGGGTGGGACCATTTTGCAGACAGCCCGATGCATGGAATTTATGACAGAAGAAGGTCAACAAAAAGGACTTGAGATGTTGAAGCTCTTTAACATTGATGGCCTAGTGGTATGTGGTGGTAATGGGTCTTACAATGGGGCCTTGAAACTATGGGAAAAGGGCTTTCCAACCATTGGCATACCAGGAACAATTGATAATGACTTAGGCTATACAGACTATACCATTGGATTTGACACGGCTATTAACACGGTGGTGAATGCAATTGGTAACCTAAGAGATACGTCATCTTCTCATGGAAGAGCCAACATTGTAGAAGTTATGGGCAGACACTGCGGCGATATCGCCCTCCATGCTGGTTTAGCAGGAGGGGCAGAATCCATCATGGTGCCAGAAGTAGGCTTTAAGATCGATGATGTATGTCGCAAGCTGATTCAGGGTAAGAACAGGGGTAAGCTCCATAATATCATCCTCATTGCTGAGGGGATTGGAAAACCCTATGAAGTGGCTGACATGATAACTGAAAAGACAGGCATGGATACAAGGGTATCGGTTATTGGTCACCTACAAAGAGGGGGAATCCCTACGGCCTTTGATCGAATCATAGCCAGTCGATTCGGAGCCCGTGCAGTAGAACTTCTTATGGACCATGTAGGAGGACGAGCGGTTGGCATCAAGGGATCAGAAATTATTGATGTATCTTTAGAAGAGGCAACCAAGCCCAATGATGTCTTGGACAAGAAGATGTATAACTTAGCAGAAATGTTATCTATATAAGAGGGAGTTTAAAATGAAAAGAACTAAAATTGTTTGTACGATTGGACCAGCAAGTGAGTCTAAGGCAGTCTTTACAGAATTGGTTAAAGAGGGTCTAAATGTTGCTAGAATGAACTTTTCACATGGTGACCATGCAGAACACCTAGCAAGAATGGAAATGGTTAAAGAAGTAAGACAAGAAGCAGGTAAGCCTGTAGCCATCCTATTAGATACAAAGGGACCAGAAATTAGAACTGGAAAGTTTGAAGCACCTGTTATCCTACAAGAGGGACAAACATTTACTCTAACAACAGATGAGTGGATGGGGAACCAAGACAAGTGTCAAATCTCTTATGAGGGCCTACCGGCTGACGTTGTACCTGGTAATAAAATCCTAATTGATGATGGTCTTGTAGAATTAGAGGTTGTTACTGTTAAGGGTAATGACATTGAGACAAGAGTATTAAACACGGGTGAAGTTAAGAACCACAAGGGTGTTAATGTACCAGGTGTTAAAATTAATCTTCCAGCGATTACACCAAAAGATGAAGCTGATATTGTCTTTGGTTTAGAGCAAGGGATTGACTTCATTGCAGCTTCTTTCGTTAGAAAGGCAGCTGACGTATTAGAAATTAGAAAGATTTTAGAGAGATATCCTGACAAGGATGTTCATATTATTTCTAAGATTGAAAACCAAGAGGGTATGGATAACTTAGATGAAATCATCAGAGTGTCTGATGGGATCATGGTAGCTCGTGGAGACCTTGGTGTTGAAATTCCTACTGAAGATGTGCCACTAGCTCAAAAACTTATGATTCAAAAGTGTAACCAAGCTGGTAAGCCGGTTATTACGGCAACTCAAATGTTAGACTCTATGCAAAGAAACCCAAGACCGACTAGAGCAGAAGTAACGGACGTTGCCAACGCTATCCTAGACGGTACAGATGCTATTATGTTATCTGGTGAAACTGCAGCTGGTAAGTACCCTGTAGAGTCAGTACAAACAATGGCTAACATTGCTAAGAAAATTGAATCATCATTAGACTATAAGGCTCTATTAGATAAAAAGGCTCACGAGTTAGTAGAAGCTGGCGTAACATTTGCTGTTTCTCATTCAACGTGTACAACAGCTCAAAATTTAGATGCTAGAGCGATTTTAACAGCAACATCTTCTGGCTTCACTGCTAGAAAGATTTCTCAGTTCAGACCTAAGTCGCCGATTATTGCTGCTACAGTTTCTGAAGTTGTTAGAAGAAAATTAGCCTTAATGTGGGGTGTTGAAACCATCCTTATTGAAATGGCTTCATCAGCAGATGAAATCTTCGAAATGGCTATTGAAAGAGCAAGAGCTGCTGATTACATCAGCAAGGGAGACCTAGTGGTTATCACAGCAGGTGTTCCAATTGGTGTAACTGGTGCTACCAACCTAATGAAGGTACAAATTGTTGGTGAGATCATTCTAAGAGGTCTAGGCCTAGGTAGAAAGGCTGTATCTGGAAAGGCTTGTGTTGTACGTTCAGTAGAAGAAGCCAAGGAGAAATTCTCACCTGGTGACATCCTAGTGACTCAAGTAACAGACAAGGACTTAATGCCATACATCGAACAAGCAGCTGGTATGATCATTGAAGAGGGTGGTTACACATCTCATGGTGCTATAGTTGCCTTAAGTCTAGAGTTACCGACAGTTGTTGGTGCTAAGGATGCAACGGCTAAAATTGAAGATGGTACAGAAATCACTTTAGATTCAAATAAGGGAATCATCTACGAGGGTCGTACAAGAGTATTCTAATTGATATCAGGAGGGTTGAGCTTGGGCTTAACCCTCTTTTTTACAGGGTTATACAGGATTCAATATATTACTTTCATACAAAATGATGTATACTTATAGTAAGACTATGGAGGATATATATGTATCGTAAGATGAGACGTTTTTTATTTATTGTGGCAGGAACAGCAGTCCTAGCAGTAAGCTTGTCCATACTAATCATTAACTTAATACTTGTGGACCAGTTTAAAGAAGAGTATCAAGCCATTAAGACCAGTCAGATTGATTATTTTATTGAACAGAATTTCAAGGACTTAGAGGATATACTATATGGTCATGCTGTATGGACAGACACCATTATAGCCATTGAAGCAGGAGACTATGACTGGCTGTACGACAATGCAACAGGCTACATAGTGGATGATGATCCCATGAACATTGATTTTATTTATATAGCGGATGAAAGTGGTAATCACAAGGCCTCTTATGGAGCCTATGACTTAAACCACATCCTCCATCTGGCTTCTGTAGAATCGGTCCTGGAGGATAAAGAGGCGGCGAGTGAAGTCATTTGGTTAGGGGACCAGGTCATGATCCTTTCAGCGAGTCCTCTACTGGACAATGATGAAGAGAACCCAACGGGGATCTATGTGATTGGCCGACTCTTGGGTCAAGATGAATTGGCCCAGTTAAGGGACCTCTTGTCATCAGGTTATGTGATTTCAATGGACTTGGATACCGATAAGGTCTTCTCGAGTCAGGAAAATAACCGGACCACCTTTTTAACCTACGACCTTGATCCTGATAACTCCGTATACTTAAAGATTAAGTTTACCCTGTCTTATTTCATTCGTGCTTATAACTTATCAGTGGTCTTCATGATGGTCATTCTCATGGTGATTTCCCTAATTGCTGTCACCATCCTGACCCTGAATATTAAAAAACTAGTCAATAAGATCAGTGAAGTCATCCGGTCGGTTAAGGAGATAGCCAGGGGGGACTACCATGTTAAAATTAGTGATGACCACCTGTTCATGATGCCAGAAGTCAAAGACCTGGTTCAGTCTGTTAATGCCATGTCGACTTCTATCAGTGACCAAATTGACCTGGTTAATGACCATGCAAGTGTGATTAATGACCAATACTTTGCTATGATAGAACTTCTAGTCGATACAGTTGAAATGAACGATTCCTATACCTACCACCATAGTGTAGCCGTCTCTGACTATGCCTTGATGATTGGTAGACGCATGGGCTTTGATAACCTTCATGACTTAGAACTGGCTGCCAAACTTCATGACGTGGGCAAAATTTCTATACCAACAGAAATCTTAAACAAGCCAGGCAAGTTAACGGATGAGGAGTTTGACATTATCAAGACTCATTCAGAGAATGGCTACAAGTTGTTAAATAAAAACAGTCAGTTTGACCGGGTCAAGGAGGGGGTTCTTTACCACCATGAGAAGTACAATGGTAGCGGCTATCCTCAGGGACTCAAGGGAGATGAAATCCCCCTTATGGCTCAAATTATATCCGTAGCAGATGTTTTTGATGCCTTGACATCAGACCGTGCCTACAGAAAGGCCCTGGATTGTCACACTGCCATGGCCATATTAGTTGAGGAAAAAGGCAGGGCCTTGAATCCTATGATTGTTGATATTTTCAAGGAAGAAATGGAAAAAAGGAACTGCTTAAATAAGGAGTAGCTATTTGGTCCCTAGACTTGTCTAGGGATCTTTTGCATGAAAAAAAGACCCGAAGGTCTTTTTCGAAGGAGGGTGAACGTATACAATACGAATCAACTCTTAAAGAGTTGGGTAACATGAACATATTTAATGTATACCACTTCAGTCTGCTTTTAAACAGAAAAATGAAAATTTTCTTCAACTTGTTGTTATTAGGGTCCTATGCTATAATTTTTTTGAAGTAATCACGGAGGAGAGTGGGGCATATGAAAAAAAGAAGATTGGGTCGTACAGGCCTAGAAGTTACTATTGTGGGGATTGGTGGCATTCCTATCCAGAAGATCAACCAGGACCAAACCATAGACATGTTTAAAAGCGTTCATGCAGCAGGTATTAATTTCATTGATACAGCCAGGGGCTATGGGGTCAGTGAGGCCTACATAGGTAGGGCTATAGAAGAAAATAGACAGGATTACATTTTAGCAACCAAGTCAACCATGAGAACCTATGAGGATATGAAAAAGGACATTGATCAGTCCCTTATGGACCTGAGAACGGACTACATAGACCTCTACCAGCTGCACTTCGTAAAGGATCTTGAGGTTTATGACCAGGTGATGGGAGACCAGGGAGCTTATAGGGCCCTATTAGAAGCCCAAGAAGCAGGTAAAATCGGTCATATTGGGATTACTGCCCATAAAAAAGAAGTGATTGAAAAGGCTCTAGAGGATGATTGTTTTGCAACCATCCAGTACCCCTATAATCCCATAGAGAGACATGGGGAATACCTATTTGAAAGGGCCAAGCAGCAGGATGTAGGGGTAATCATCATGAAACCTGTAGCTGGCGGCGCCTTTGAAAGGGGAGAATTATCGATTAAGTATATCCTTAATAATGAGAACGTAACAGCAGTTATCCCTGGCATGGAGACTTCAGACCTGGTTCATACCAATGCAGCAATCGGTAAGGGGGACCTAAACTTAAGTGAAGAAGAAAGGGCCATCATTCAAGAAACCGTTGATCGATTGGGTGAAACCTTCTGCAGGCGATGTGGTTACTGTGAACCCTGTCCAGAAGGAATCGTTATTTCAGGCCAGTTCCTCTTAGAGGGCTACCTGCTGAGGTATGATCTAAAGGATTGGGCACTAGAACGATTTAAGGGTCTAGACAAAAATGCTAGTGACTGTGTTGAATGTGGCCTGTGTGAGCCCAGATGTCCCTATGACCTACCCATAAGAGATATGTTAAAGAAGGTTCGAAAGAGCTTCAATGTATAAAAAAAGCCCCAAAGGTTGATCCTTTGGGGTATTTTTAGAATTGTCCTATGTAGTTGATATAGGCTGGAGCTGCCAGTGGCTGGGATAGGTCCATACCTCCATAGGTAGTGAGTACCTGACCCTCTACAGTGAATTGAAGGGTTTCAATCTTGTCCAGAGACGTTACTGAATAAACCAAGGCATTGATTAGAAGGGCCTGATATTGGGTGAGGCCATCTAGGTTGTCTAAGAAGGCCTTGTTGAAGTCTAGGCTAATGGTGGTCCCTTCAATGACTGCTGTATTTAAGATGACTTCTGGTGCCAATAGGGGAACAAAACTGTCTTGCTGGAACTGACCTGCCTTATAGGTATCAATGATTTCATATACCAGGCTATTTTGGTCTTGAGACCCTAGGTCATAGGGTGACAGATACGTTGTCTGACCACTTAGAACAGGCAGGTAGACCTTATTGATCTTGTTCTGCTCTAGGGTTTGACTTAAGTCTACATCATAGAGCTTACCTGCTGCCTGGCTGCCATCTACATATAAGCTGAGCTTTTTAAAGTTGTCTAGGTTGAGTAGGGTCTTACTGATGGCCTCCACCATAAGGTCGGCCTCTGCTTGATTGCTTACATAATTCTCTAACTGACTACTGGTTAGGTAAAGACCATAGTGGTCCTTGCCCAGGGTATCAATACTTGAGAAGTTCGGAATGATGCCTTCTTGAGCCAGGTCACTGGTTGGACTTGGAACCTGGTATAGGCTACTTCTAACAGCCAGGATCTCAGACTCTGGTTGGGGCATATCAAGGCCTACGGGTATAACATGGGTCTTGTCTTTACTGTAGAAGTAAGTCACATAACCATAGTTATCACTGGTATTAGACGGCTTAACATAAGTGATATCACTTAGGTAGGTCATCTTAAGGTCTAGGACCGCTTGGCCAGACGCCTTGACTTGGACTTGACCCAAGTAGTGTCCCTCTTGGTCTAGACCTAAAGTGGCTTGGCTGATATCTAAGGTGTAGGTGTAGTTGACATTGTTGTCGTCATAGCCTTGATTGGTATCCTTAACAAAGGCTGTCATAGGCAGGGTCTTGCTGAAATCACTGCCACTTGTTAATAGGAGTTCAAGTTCTAATGGACCGTGTTCATCCAAGTGGTCTTCAGTGATATTACTTGTAACTTTTATGGTCAAGGTCTGAGGGTTGATCAGTCTTTGACCCTCATAATCAATAAATTCATAAGAATAGCTTGGGTGGAACTCTTCTGGTTCTGGGACTTCTTCTAGCTCCTTATCAGGGGCCTCCTTAGAGAAAAGGTCACCAAAATCGAACATGTCCAACAATTGAGTGTTGACAGGCATGGCCGCCAATGTGATACAGATTATTACGATGAAAAATAGATTGATCAAAAGTCTTGTCACAATGTCCTCCTTAAGCTCATGTACACATACTATAATTATAAAGTATATTTTTACAGAAGACCAGTCTTTGGCTCTTTAAAGTTAAAAAGTTGTCATGGTCATACTTTGTAGAATCCAGGTCCTATGATATAATTAAATGCAATCGAGGAGGGGTTATGTTAACCAAGAATGAAATAATTGAAATTAAGATAATAGATTTAGGGGACCAGGGAGAAGGGATTGGTAAAATCAATGACTATACTGTCTTTGTCCATGGAGGAATTCCTGGGGACCAAGTCAAGGCCCAGGTCATTAAGGTGAAAAAGACCTATGCTATTGCTAAGGTTATGGATATTGTCACACCATCCAAGGACAGACAGGTACCAGAGTGCCCTTATATTCATTGTGGAGGTTGTCAAATCCAGATGATTGATTATAAGGCTCAGGCTAAAATAAAGCGTGACCACGTCCAATCGACCATGGAAAGAATAGGTGGATTTAAGGATATTAAGGTTATGCCTGTTAAAACCATGAAGGACCCCTTTGCTTATAGAAATAAGTCTCAATATCCAGTCAGAAAAGAAGATGGCCAGGTCAAGATTGGTTTTTACAAGCAAAGAACCCATAAGATCGTACCAATTGACCGTTGCATGGTCCAACATCCCCTTGTCAATAAGGTGATGAAGGTGTTAAAAGACAAGCTTTTAGGGTCTGATATGACCTACTATAATGAGGAAAAGCACCGGGGCTTCCTAAGACATATCGTCACAAGGATATCTTATGATACTAGGGATATGATGTTGATCTTTGTAACCAATGGTCATGAAGAAAAAAGAGACAGTCTCATAAAGATTTCCCAGGAAATCCAAGCTGAGTTTGAAGAAGTAAAATCTTTTATCCAGAATATCAACACTAAAAAGGGCAATAGGGTCCTAGGCTTTGAAAACCATACCCTCTTAGGTCAGGATAAGATCATTGATGAAATCATGGGACATGATTTTGAGATTTCTCCCTTGTCCTTTTTACAGGTCAACCCCTTACAGACAGAAGTCTTATATGAGGAAGCCCTGAAGATGGCAGATATTACAGATGAGGATACTGTCTTCGATGTTTACTGTGGGATTGGAACCATTTCTCTCTTCCTTGCTGACCATGCCAAAGAAGTCTATGGGATAGAGATTGTTGAAGATGCCATAGAAGACGCCAAGAAAAATATGGTGAGAAACTATATTGATAATGTCCACTTCCTAGCAGGACCAGCTGAAGAGCTTGTTCCTAAACTTTACAAGCAGGGCATTCAAGCAGATGTAGTCGTCCTAGATCCCCCTAGAAAGGGATGCGAGCAGGATGTACTCGACACCCTTCTAGCCATGGCACCTAGAAAGATTGTTTATGTTTCATGCAAGGCATCAACCCTAGCAAGAGACTTAAAGATTTTATCAGAAAAGTACCGAGTAGAATGTGTCCAACCAGTAGACTTGTTCCCCCACACCACCCATATTGAAAATGTAGCTAAACTGGTATTAAAAGACCAGTAAAATAGCATGTTCGAGCTTTATGAAATTTAAACTTCCACCGTAACTAACGGTGGAAGTTTTTTAGTTTTTACCATAAATGTTTTCTACGATACCCTATTAATATTTTACTTAGATAATTAAGTGGTTTTGTAATGTCTACTCTGCTATTTGACATCTTACATACAAAGCTAGTGTTATCATAATGAATTCCATACTCAGCCTTGTTGATAACTTGAGTCGGACATTCGTTTTTAAGAGTACTTGATAATGTGAATTCTATAGTAATACTCCTGACTGAGGAGGGGGCTTAGGACGATTTCTTTCTAAGAGTTCCTTTCCCTTGTAAACAAGATTTGTTCTAACATGAATAATCTGATTTTATAAGTCCTCATCCTCCAGTATAGTGAACATACTTCACTTGTCTCATACCAATGTATTTTGCAATTTGAATTGGTATGTAATATCTATTCTCTACTGGGAAAAACTCATCAGTTTGTTCTATTTCATCAAGAGTAAAGTACTTTTTATCTGCCTTTTGAGAGTGTACAATTCTATCACAGAATTTCGTGACGATTCACAGGTACTTCATTATCAAAGTGGGTATGGATAGGATAACCGTGGGAACCTGACAGATGTGATAGATGAAAATGAAGTCATAAAAGATCAGTATGCATATGGTCCATACCATGAGTTGTTAAATCATACTGGCTCTTCTGAAGTTATGTTCCAGTATGTTGGTAAGTACGGTGTTGTGACTGATACCAATACTTTACTTTTCATGATGACAAGGTACTATAGTACTGATATCAAACGATTTATCAGTCAAGACATAATAAATGGCTCAATAGGTAGTCAACTTAGTACAAATCAGTTTATCTACTCAAAGAATAATCCATTAAACTATTATGATCCGCAAGGACTGGAGCCAATTACTATATGGGATGGCGATAACACACCAATAACTTTAAACAAAAGAACAGGTAGCAAAAGTAAAACAACGAGTTCCAGTTCAGTTCAACAAAATCTTGTTATAATAGGATTTAACATAGGAACATCTGGGCCAAATGGTGATGGTGTAGATGGAGTTTTTGGAGAAAAGTCTAATAACGCATTAAACATATTTAGGGCTTGGGCTGGAATCGGAAAAAGAACAGGGTATGATGACATAACAAACTATTTCTTGAATGAGGCAGTTGAATCTGGAATTACCTATAGAAGTATTGTAAAGGAGTTATTAAGTGATTTGAAGTTACAAGTACCAGTTGATAACTACACATTCACAAGTGGATTCGTATATAGAGAAGTCCCCACGAAACCAGGTTCAGGAATAATGGAAAAACACATGGGTATTGACTTAGCTGCCAATGAAGGAACCGAAATATCAGCTGCTATAGGAGGGACCGTTGTTTATGTAGGTAATGCTAAAACCGGTGGAGAAGCTGTGATTATTAAGTCCGTATTAGATAGTGGTATTGCTGTAAGAACAGTATATTATCATATGATAAGGGGATCGTATGGTGAACTGACCATAGGTAGCATCGTTTCTCAAGGACAAAAAGTTGGAGAAGTTGGAATGACAGGAGTCACAACCGGACCTCATCTTCATTTCGAGTTTCAAGTTATGAACGGAAATATAAGCATATGGATTAACCCTGAAGGTTATCAAGAAATCGAATAAGTAAGGAGTGAAGAATATGAAAAAAATTTTAGTGATAATAATTAGTCTATTTCTATTTTCATGTAGCAACTCAACCATCAAGACTGATGATGTCAAGAATCTGAGTATAATACACGAGAATAATAATAACACTGATAAAATAAATAGTGATGACAGTTCGGCAGTACCAGATCACAGTTCTGTTGATAATCAGATAACCTGTGTAGCTAGTAAGCATAACTGGGCTAATTATGGTATTGCAACATACTATGATGATACATTAATTTACACTGATTTTAAAATTCAAAAGCTCGTCAAGGTTAATAAAAATGACAATGAGGTCATTGTTTTAAGTGATAGACCCTATTTTGATTTGTATGTTTACAAGGATTGGATATATGGTAGAGCTTTTGATGATAATGGACTATTTTACCTTCATAGGGTAAAGATTGATGGCACGATTGAGGAGCGAATTGTTGAATGGGGAGTTAATAGTTTTCAGATTGTTAATGATAAACTGGTATACTGTCTTACAAATAGTGCAATATATGAACAATCCTTGAAAAGTGGTGAAAACCTGTTAATAGTTGAAACAGAAATTCCTAATTTGCAGATATATGTAGAAGCTGATTGGATATATTATCATAACTTTGAAGATAACAAGCTAGTTCAGCTAAATCGAAATAATGGAGAAGTAGAGACTTTATTTCAAGAAGAATTAATCATGTTTATTGTAGAATCAGAGAAGATTTTTTACTCCACGGGAAGTGGCATTTTTATGTTTAATATGAACGAAGAAAATCATAGTTTAGTTGTAGAAGGGAAAATCGATTCGTTCAATTTACTTGAGGACGAATTATACTATGTGGACTATAATAAGAACTTGTTGTATAAATACAATATGATTACGAGGGTCTCACAAATCTTATATGAGGGCGATGTACTCAAAATTAATTTAGTATGTAATAAAGTTATTTTTGGTTCATTTGATAGCGAAAGAAATTATATCACAAAAATAATAAATGTAACTGAATGAAAATGAGCTTTTGCATATTTATTAGTTTTCATTGACAATTTAATCTAAAAATATTCTAGTAGGCCCTAAAAACTTAAAACCTCTGTTACGTCAATGCCGTAACAGAGGTTTGTGTTTCTGAGGATTTTCTTTAATGTCCTAAGTATTCTGCTAGATTTTCTGATACTGGCAAGATATCTCCAAAATCGTTAGGAGTATATTAATCAATATTTTTAGCTTCACGTATAAGTACGTTATATTGTTAAAGACACTACTGACTGAGCAAGGATTTAGGTCCATCTCTGACACCTAGTTGTCTACTTTTATGTATATTCATCATAGCCAAATATAACATCTTTAGTTTGGAAATATAGGCTGGAGAAATATTCATACTTTTCGTCTCTTTCCTAAATTATCTTTTAAGCATAATTTATTGTGACAATAGTACTAATTATACCACCCATATTGAAAATGTAGCTAAACTGGTATTAAGAGATTAGTAAAATAGCTTTATGAAATTTAAACTTCCACCTGAACAAACGGTGGAAGTTTTTTAGTTTTTACCATAAATGTTTTCTACGATACCCTATTAATATTTACTTAGATAATTTAGTGGTTTTGTAATGTCTACTTTGCTATTTGACATCTTACATACAAAGCTAGTGTTATCATAATGAAATCCATACTCAGCCTTGTTAATAACTTGAGTCGTGCATTCAATTTAAAGAATACTTGCTAATGTGAATCCTATAGTAATACTCCTGACTGAGGAGGGGGCATAGGACTATTTTTTTCTAAGAGTCCCTTTCCCTTGTAAATAAGATTTGTTCTAACATGAATAATCTGATTTTATAGGTCCTCATCCTCCAGTATAGTGAAAATAATTCACCTGTCTCATACCAGTGTGTTTTGCAATTTGAATTGGTATGTAATATCTATTCCCTACTGGGAAAAACTCATCAGTTTGTTCTATTTCATCAAGAGTAAAGTACTTTTTATCTGCCTTTTGAGAGTGTACAATTCTATCACAGAATTTCGTGACGATTCACAGGTACTTCATTATCAAAGT
>Ga0209379_10000073_pt1 | contig 141312 bp, 121 predicted proteins | sample tdDd001_FD_187124 | JGI IMG/M metagenome (GOLD analysis project Ga0209379, IMG submission 187124) | Marine sediment microbial communities from the Atlantic coast under amendment with organic carbon and nitrate - tdDd00.1 (SPAdes)... | ecosystem: Environmental > Aquatic > Marine > Coastal >...
TAAAACTCATAGACATGTGTGTACATGAGGTGGGATTACTGTCAAGCGGCAAAGTCGCTTGGTAAAAGTTATCATGAGCCGTATACGGAAAACGTACGTACGGTTCTGTGAGAGCAAAAAGAACTGGGATTAATTACCCCAGTTCTTTAGCTACTCGATTAATAAAGAGTGATTATTATTCTTATTTACCAGAAAGTTTTGGAATATTCAGAAAAACATGCGTTGACCTTAAATAGGGTGGTAACGAATAAACATCCATATATCTGAATATATAAATACATCGATATAAAAGGAGGGATCGTTTGGATGATGTTAGAAAGATGCAAGTGTTAACTGAAAAGTCGGACCTGCTAAAGACCCTGGCCCACCCCATGAGGTTGTGTATTCTCAATTGCCTAATGAATCATGCCCCTTGTAATGTGACCAGTTTAACCGAGAAAATGGCTAGGCCCCAGTCCACTATTTCTCAACATCTGGCCAAGTTGAAGGCCAAGGGCATCATCAAGGGAGAAAGAAATGGGGTAGAAGTTCAGTATCGTTTAGTGGACCAAAAGGTAGCAAATCTCATGCGTCTATTATTGGATGAACTAGAAGAGAATCACTTAGAAAGTGATGATATGTGCTAAGAAGGGGGAAAGTAGTGTGAAAAAATTTATCTCATTAAGTCTGATCATGTATGTGATATGGCTAGCAATGGCAGGCATACAGGTAGAAGAAATGGTATTAGGAGCCGTGGTGTGCTTGATTTTAGCCTACATATTAGGGTCCTATGTCAATATAAGTTTTTCTATTTCAGGTCTGCCTAGAATCATAATATTCATCAGTATATATATACCGGTTCTTATGTTTGAACTGGTCAAGGCCAACCTTGATGTGGCAAGACGGGTTTTAAATCCTAAATTACCCATACGACCTGGCGTGATCAAGGTTAAGACTGCTATCCAATCTGACTTTGGCAAGTTAGTCTTGGCAAATTCCATCACACTGACCCCGGGGACCATATCCCTGGATGCTGACCAGGAAGGGATTTATGTCCATTGTATTGATGTAGAGAACTCAGACCTGGTTGCCAGTAACTTTGAGAAGGTTTTAGGGAGGGTGTACAATGATTAATCTCGTTTTTTTTGGCCTAGTTGGTCTAGGTATCCTGTTGGCTGTTTTCAGAATGATCAAGGGCCCCAGTCACTTTGACAGAGTAGTGGGCCTAGATGTGATCAATGTTTGCATTGTAGGGGTCTTGGTTATGGTTGCAGTCGTGAGCAAGAATGAACTCTACATTGATGTCGCTATTGTTTATGGGGTCCTTGGCTTCTTAGAGACCATAGTATTTGCTAAATTCCTGGAGGTGAAATCATGAATCTTGTGGGTCATATTCTCTTAGTCATCAGCGGCTTATTTTATGCCCTGGGTGGGCTGGGTCTAGTCCGTATGCCTGATGTTTACAACCGGGCTCAAGCTGGTACCAAGGCAACGACTCTTGGCACCTTTTCTGCCCTCTTAGCGGTTTGCTTTTACAATCCCTCGTGGACACCCAAGTTGATCCTCATCATGATATTCATAGCCATAACCAATCCTGTAGGGTCTTCAACTATTTTGAGGGCTGCCTATAAGAGTGGTCACAAACCCTGTGGTCTTGAAGAGGACGCCCTAGAAAAAAAGGAGGCCTTCCATGTTAAGTAGCTTGACTTACCTTGAAATTTTTATAAGCGGCCTTTTGATTCTTGTGGGTCTCTTGGTTGTATTTTCAAAGAAAATAATTCAATCCATTATATTTCTATCCGTACTGAGTATGGTAGCTGGTCTTGCTTTTGTCATTTTAAAGGCCCCTGATGTGGCCATGACTGAGATTGTAATTGGGTCTGGACTGGTAACCTTTTTATTCCTATTTGCCTTGAAGGCAGGAAAGAAAGTCGAGGTGAAGAAATGAAGAAAGTATTAGCCCTGGTCCTCCTGTCCCTGGTGGCCTTCCTCTTGATTAGGTGGGTACAAGAAGCCAAGGTCATGGTTCCCTACGGTGAAGCCAACTACCAAGACCGGGTATCTAAAAGCTATAGCCAATCTGATGGCAAGGACCTGGATTGGGATCAGAAGCATACAGAGACCGGTTCTGCTAATGTCGTAACAGGCATCGTAACAGGCTTTAGGTCCTTTGACACCCTGGGAGAAGTAACCGTACTCTTTGTTTCAGCCCTGGGAATCTCCCTGGTGGTTGGGACCTCTAAACATGTTTTTCCCAGTCAGACTTCAGGGTTCATCCTCAAACAAGGGGCAAAACTCGTTTTCCCCATCATCCTAGTCGTTGGTTTTTATGTGATCACCCATGGTCACCTAAGTCCTGGTGGTGGCTTCCAGGGGGGAGCCATGATAGGATCCAGCATGCTCTTGATGGCTTTGAGTGATGACCACTTTATGCCATCCATTAAGGGTTTTAAGGTTCTAGAGGGCCTGGCTGGGACACTTTATGTGGTCTTGGGTTTAATGGGTATGATCCTTGGAAGCTATTTCCTGGAAAACTTCCTGGATACAGGCCGTCTGGGCCAAGTGATGAGTGGAGGGCTTATTCCAATTGTCTACTTGTTTATTGGCTTGAAGGTAGGGTCTGAACTGACCAACATCATCATCGATTATTTTAAGGAGGAGGCACAGGTATGATTCAAATAGCAGCGGTTGTATTAATGCTTCTGGGTTTGTATAGTTTATTGACCAGTCGACACCTTATCAAGATGATTGTAGGCTTAAATGTATTTGAACTTGGCCTGAATATCTGGATCATCACTTTAGGCTATAAGGAGGGGGGGATTGCTCCTATATTAACTGGTGATAACTCTGTTTTGGACTTTGTTGATCCTCTTCCCCAGGCCATCGTCTTAACGGCCATTGTTATTGGCTTTGGTGTAACAGCGCTTGCCCTCTTAATTGCTAAAAAGTTATATGGACAATATGGCACCTATGATATCAATCTGATAGGAGGTAAAGACCAATGACATATTCTATATTATTGATTGCACTACCTCTTTTAATGGCTTTTTTATCCATTCTGATTAAAAGACCTAAACACCACTTCTTGTATCTAGGGCTTGTTCTAAATCTTGGAATTCTTCTTGTGCTGGATAAGGGCTATTACCTGATTGGCGGTTATGACAAGGGGCTTGGAATCAGCTTGGTTCTTGACCAGTATGGTTACCTGGCTGTATGGATTGTCAATGGCTTGTTTGTCCTAGGGGTTCTTGCCAACCGCCATAAGATTGAGGCTTATGCCACGATTATATTGACCCTTTTAGCCGGAGTGAACGGCATGGTTTTAACAGGAGACCTGTTTAACTTGTTTGTCTTCATTGAAGTGACAAGTATTTCAGTCTTTATCCTAACGACCAGTTCGAAAAAGCTTCTTGCAACCTTTAACTACATCATCATTGCCACACTTGGGTCCAGTTTATACCTCATTGGGATTATGATCCTATACAGTCAGTTTGGGACTTTGGATATCCAGCTCATGGGCCAGATGGCAAGATCTTCAGACTTGAATCTTTTTATTCCTATGATCTTCATATTCCTTGGCCTGGGAGTTGAGGTGAAACTCATCCCCTTAAATGGTTGGGTTAAGGGGATTTATGCCCGAGCCAATGGCCTGGTTTTAACTCTAATGGGAGCCAGCGTTGCTTCTGCTGGATTACTGGTTATGGGCCGCATATTGAATGAAGTTCTTATAGGCCAGACTGGGGTCATCTCTCTTGTTGTTACCCTGGCATGTCTGACCCTGGTGGGTGGGGAAATCGCCGCCTTCAATGGGAAGACGATAAAGGAGGTACTCCTGTATTCAAGCATAGGTCAGGCAGGCTTAATTTGTCTCCTCATGGCCTTTGGACTTGTTTTCCCAGCCTTGGTCCTAGTCATTAATAATGGTCTAGCCAAGCTCGTTCTCTTCTCCGTTGGTGACATTATTCAAAAGGACAACCAGGCCTATAGGAACCAACGAGGGTGGTTCTCAAACCATCAGGGCCTGGGACTAGCCTTTACAGTCGCATCCTTGTCCTTGGTAGGTCTCCCCCTCTTCATGGGCTTTTACGGCAAAATCAATGGCCTAGTGGGCCTCTTTAATGAAGGCCTTGGATGGGTTGTCTTAATTGCCCTTGTGACCATTATAGAGGGTGCTTATATGATTAAATTGAACATCTGCTTGTGGCATCCTGGCCAAGAGGGTCAAGAAGTCACCCAGTTCCCTGTAGACTCCAGCCGAGTATCTAAGGGAACCCTTGTGACGAGTTTGGCCATTTCACTAGTGATTCTAGTCTTGGGAGTTTTTCCGAGTTGGCTGGGACAAGTCATATCAGTAGAGGACCTAGATTATGAGACAGAAACCCAATATCTCATTGACCTTAAAGGAGGTAATGAATGAACCTTCTCATCCTATTAATGATTGTCATGATGGGTGGCCTGACCAGCTACTTTGTATCAAGACTCAATAAACTAGCGGGGGCTTGGATGACCATTTTGGTTTCCATGACCAGTTTACTGGTCCTGTTTATGATCAAGGACCAGGTGGGGGACCAAGCCTCAATCCTATATTTCTCTTTTGTTCAAACTGAAATTGGCTGGTACTTCGCCTTTGTTCTGAGCTTAACTTATGGCCTGTCCGCCTTTTATAATGTTTCTTTTAGAGACAAGTTTATTTATCCTAATACCTACAATATGCTTTATATCCTGTCTTTAGGTGGGGCCATGGGTCTCTTCTTTGCCAAGGACTTTATGACCTTCTTTGTCTTTTGGGAACTGGTGGTGTGGACGTCTGCCTTCATCATTCCCATGGGCAAGTCTAGACAGGCAGCTTATGTGTATTATGTTTTGAGTTCCATCGGATCCATGTTGACCCTGGTGGCCATTCTATGGATATATGACTTGACTGGCACATGGGTTATCAGCCAGGCCATGGCCAATTTAGATGTGGGCCTTTGGACGGGGATTGGGATCTTTAGCCTATTTATGATGGCAGGCCTAACAAAGATTGGGATCTTTCCCTTCCACGTATGGCTCCCTCTGGCCCATGGTAGCGCGCCCCATACCTTTTCACCAATTCTATCGGGGGGCTTGGTCAAGTTAGGTGCCTTTGTGGCCTATATGAGCGTGGTCTTGTTCCCAGCTTATGAAATCTTTGCTGGTGGATGGACCGTATTTGGTATTCCTGGTCCCATCTACATCCTTATGATTTTAGGTGCTGTTAGTATTATTATTGGAACCCTGATGGCTATCAAGCAAGAGGATGCTAAAAAGCTATTGGCCTATTCCTCGGTTGCCAATGGTGGCTATATTTTGATTGGTATTTTGATGGTGGACCAAATCACCTTTGCTGGTGGCCTCCTCCACCTCTTTGCCCATGCCATTGCATCAGCAACAGCCTTCTTGACCATAGCAGCGGTTGCCCACCGGACTGGGACAACTAAAATATCAGAGCTGGGTGGTATGATCCATAGGATGCCCATTACCTATACGGTTTATCTGATTGCAATAATATCTATGGCCGGTATCCCACCCATGGCGGGCTTTGTATCCAAGTGGTTGATCCTCCAGGGACTTGCCAGTCAAGGCTTGGCTATACTAGCCTTTGCAGCCTTCTTTGGCTCGATAGGCTCCTTCTTGTACGTGTTTAGACCCCTGGCAGCAGTCTTCTTAGGCCAGTTGGCTCCTAAACACGAAAAACTGAAAGAAGCCCCTGTGATCATGTTGATTCCAATGATTATCATGACCCTCATTACCTTGGGAGTGGGTGTATTTCCCAAGCTGGTCTTGACATTTATTTTAGACATCCAGGCAGAAGCAGGCATACAAATGGTGACTCTGACCGGTCAGGCCATTGATGTTTTCAATGGCTACTTGGACGCCTTTAAGGTCTTCGTCATCTTTGGTTATGGCTTTGTGATTGCCTTAATCCTTTTCTTGCTCATGCCAAAAACACGGTCGGTTGGCTTGATGGATACCTACACCTCGGCAGAGTTTATTTATACGCCAGAGTTACTCCACTATGCTCATGACTTTTATGCACCCTTTGAAAGACTTTACAAGAAGGCTCCCTCTACCCTGAGTCTCTATGAAAGGGGGGCCCTTAAAATTAGAGAGCTGGGTCACTTTATCGATTATGCACTGATGACCCAAAAACCAGCGACTTCTATCATGTGGCTACTCGTTCTTATGGCCCTTGTATCTGTAGGAGGTGTCATGTCATGACAATCATGAACTTTGTGAGTGCCTTTGTCTTCGTCTTAGCAGCCTTTGCCTTCCAAACATCCATTAATGGTATCAATAGGAAGGTCATGGCTCGCCTGCAAAAGAGAAGGGGACCCAGGTGGTATCAAACATTTTTAGATATATTCAAGGCCCTTAGTAAGTCATCTATCTCCCATGGTTGGGTTTATGACTTTGGTGTTGTTATGGCCTTGGGAGGGATAGCAGCGACGGTTATCTTTATTCCTGTGGCAGACTTTAGAGCCTTTCCCAATGTGGATAACATCTTTATAATTTCTTATGTCTTGGCTGTCGGCATGCTGGGCATGGCCATGTCAGCTTCTGGTTCTGGTAACCCCTGGGCAAGTATAGGGGTTGGACGGGCCTTGACCAACATGTTGGCCTATGAGGTCCCCTTTATGGTGGTTGTTATGACCATGATCTTTGGTTATGAGACTGCATCTGTTGGTGAATTAGCAGACCTTCAGCAGGGGATGGGGATCCTAGGCTGGAATCTTTTTAGGATGCCGATTGGGGCCCTTGTTGCCTTTGTGGCCCTCCAGGGCATGTTAGGCAAGAAGCCCTTTGACTCCTTTATTGCCCCGGCTGAAATCGCCTCTGGCCCTATGGTTGAGTATGGTGGCAAACATCTGGGTATGCTCTTTATCCTCCATGACTTATCAACCTTCATAGAGGTGTCCTTAATCGTCAACCTCTTCCTAGGTGGAGGGGTGACCCTGGTTGATTTTGCTATCAAGTATTTTGTAGTATATACCATCGCTAACTTGGTCTCAGGCATTATGCCACGCTTTAAGATTGACCAGGCGGTAGTATTCTTTTACAAGTGGCCCTTGCTAGGAGCCTTTGTACAAGCCTTTATAGTTATTTTTACAGGATGGGGGGTTAAATCATGGCTATAGATGATAAGGTATCAGTAAAATCCTGGGAAAAATTAGGGAACTTCTTCAGGGGGCGGTCCATATGGATGATGTGGTACTGCACAGGCTGTGGTGCGATTGAAATGCCACCAACCATGACTTCTAGGTTTGACATGGAGCGGTTGGGCATGGGACCCATGGCGACGCCACGGCAGGCGGATATCCTCCTAATCACCGGTTATTTGAGTGTTAAGACCCTGAGACGGGTCATTTACTCCTATGAGCAAATGCAGGACCCCAAGTATGTGATTGCCTTTGGGTCATGTGCTGTCAATGGCGGTATCTACTTTGATTCATATGCAACCATCAACAAGTTAGATGACTACCTACCTGTGGACATGTATATAGCTGGCTGTATGCCTAGACCAGAGGCAATAATGAATGCTTTTAATGAGCTACAACATAAGATTAGAAACAACGAAGTCGATGGCTGGAAGCGGTATAAGAGGGATTATGATACCTATAAGGCCAATCAATTGAAAGCTGTTGGGGAGGTGTATGTTCACGATGAATTCCATGAGTAAACTTAAAGAACAATTGAACCAGCACTATCAAATTAATGACTTCGAGGAGGTCATGACCCTTCAAGTGGCTTTTGATATTGATCAGCGGTCTCTCTTGGATGTCCTTGCTTATATGAAGTCCCTTGGCTTTGGCCAACTGAGCCTCTTGACCTGCATTGACTGGATTGAAGACAATGAGTTCCAGTTGGTTTATATCCTATTTAACTGGGACACAGGTATTCATGCCCTGGTCAGAACCCGAATTCCTAGGGACAAGCCTTATTTCAAGACCATTGAGCATATATATCCTGGTGTCAAATACTATGAAAGAGATGTCCATGAGTTCTTTGGTGTATCCTTTGAGGGGAATGAAGATTCCTTTAAGCACCTCTTCTTAGAACTTTGGGAGGCAGATTGTCCCATGAAAAAGGACTTTGATCCTCAGAAGTTTTCAGATGAGCGCTATGGCAATAGGACTTATAAGACAGAGTTTCCAAGAAAGGTGGGGGAAGACTAATGGATGTGAATAAATTAAAAGAAGTCAAGCTCTTCTTAGGCCCACAGCATCCAGGGATGCATGGAAACTATAGTGTACACATGTATGTGGACGGCGATATTATTAAGAAGGCCAGACCCATGCCAGGTATGTTGCATAGGGGCTTTGAAAAGCTTATGGAGAGAAAACTTTGGACCTCCAATACAGCCTTGATTCCGAGAATCTGTGTCATAGAACCAGACATCAACGAAATGGTTTATGCCATGGGTGTAGAAGCCCTGGCAGGTATCCAGGTGCCAGAAAAGGCCCACTGGATACGAATGATGATTCTAGAAATGGCCCGGGTAGCCACCCACTTGTTTGCCCTGGGTGGTATAGGGGGACCTACAGGAATCTACACATCCATGTACTGGGCCGTTGCTGAAAGGGATTTAATTTTAGACCTTTTTGAGAAGTTAACAGGAGCTAGAATTTATCATATATTCATCATGCCTGGTGGGGTGAGAAAGGACCTGCCGGAAGGTTTTTTAGAAGACTTGTCAACTTACTTAGAGAGTCTTGAACTTAAGTTGCCAGACTTCCAAGAACTCCTGCTCAAGCACCCGGTTATTCACGCTAGAACCAAGGACAATATCCTCCTGCCTAAGGAAGTGGTCCATGAGTTGGGTGTAACTGGCATCGGTATGCGGTCGGCAACAGGAGAGGCCTATGACCTAAGGAAGGTTAAGCCTTACGCCCGTTATGACCAGGTGGAATTTGATGTTCCAGTCAACACCTACTCTGATGCCCTAACCCGTATTCATATGAAGTTTGTTGAGATCCAGCAGTCTATCCGTATCCTCAAACAGGTCATCCAAAAGATGCCCAAGGAGGGACCTGTAAGGGTGCCCCTAGGACCAGGGAATGCCCTGAAACTTAAGGTGCCACCTGGCATGGTCTATACAGCTGTTGAATCGACCCGGGGGGAATATGGCTACTTTATCGTATCAGACGGGACAGATAAACCCTACCGGATAGCCGTACGAGGGGCATCCTATCCTCAAGGTCTATTGGGTATTGAACGTTATCTGCCAGGCCACCGTATCGATGATGCGCCCCTGTGGATGGACACCATGGGTGTTTGCTCACCAGAAATAGACCGGTAAGGAGGGCTTATGAAACAGAAAAAAAGTATGTTTTCACCCCTAAAGGCGTGGAAGTACCTGTTCAAAGAACCAGTAACAGTGCCTAGGGATAAGATATTTTTACAGGCGCGTGAAGCCTCAGATCGGTATCGGGGCTTTCACACCAATGACCACTCTCTATGTACGGGCTGTGGTACCTGTGGTGAAATCTGTCCAACCAAGGCCATCAACATGATTGAGTTACCGGACCAGGCTCCAGAAGATGGCAAGTTAAATCAAAGACCGGCCATTGACTATGGTCGATGTTCCTTCTGTGGTTTGTGTGTAGACATCTGTGTTTCCGATTCTCTCCACATGACCAAGGAGTATATTCACACCTCTACGGACGTGGAGACGATGAATTTCATGCCTGGGCCTTTGGGTATCCACAATGAGGCCCAAAAACCTGCTTATGGACGAGATGAGACCTCTGACCTTTTAGACCTGGACCGGTATGAAATGGGTCATGAAGGCCCTAGTAGGAAGACATCCTTTATTGAGATTGTCAAGGGTTACTCTTTGGAGATGGCCTTGGCGGAGAGTGCTAGGTGCGTGTCATGTGGAGTTTGTACGAAAACCTGTCCAGCAGGTATGAACATCCCTGACTACATCCAGTCCATATATGACCAGGACATGAAAAAGGGTATCGAGTGGATTTACAAGACCAATCCCATGGCCAATGTCTGTGGGCGGATTTGTACCCACAAGTGTGAGTCAGCTTGTGTCATAGGCAACCGGGGAGAACCTCTTGCTATCAGATGGCTCAAGCGCTATATCGTTGACAATACACCCCTAGAGGATTACCAGGCAGGTGCCCTGGCGGATGTTACAGAAAAAGTAAATGGAAAAGTGGCCATAGTAGGCTCGGGGCCATCAGGCTTATCCTGTGCTTATTATCTATCTTGCCTGGGCTATGAGGTCGACGTCTATGAGAGAAAGGCGCTTCCAGGAGGGGTTACCCGCTATGGAGGTCCTGAATACCGCCTACCAGAAGCCTGCGTCATTAAGGATATACAGATGATAGAAGGGGCAGGAGTTAACTTTATCTGCAAGACAGAACTGGGTAAGGATATCAGTCTTGAGGAGTTGGAAGCCAAGTATGATAGTGTCTTTTTAGGCATTGGCTTCTCTTATTCGAGACCCCTACCCCTACCAGGTAGTGACCACCAGCAAGTCAAGTTTGCTATAGATTTCCTGGCTAGGACCAGGGATTATACTAGAAAGATGGGCCCCATGCCAGACATCAGTGAACAAGTCATAGTCATAGGTGGGGGGAATGTAGCCTTTGATGTGGCGAGAACCCTCATTCGTTTGCAAGAAGAAAAGTTTGGCACGTCACAAGTCGCCATGGCAGCCCTAGAAGATGAGGCTCACTTACCAGCTGACCTAGAAGAAATCCAAGAGGGTCAAGAAGAAGGACTCCATTTTAACTTTGGATATGGTCCTCAAAAGATAGTCTTAGAAGACGGAAAAATCAAGGGACTTGAAGTCAAGAAGGTCCTGTCGATTTTCGATGACCAGGGTCGCTTTAATCCAGCCTATGATGACCAAGACCAAAGGCTCATACCTGGCAGTCAAGTTTATATAGCTATTGGACAAATGGCCAACTATGACTTTTTCAATGAAACCATGAAAGAGCAAATTACCTTCTTCAGAGGTCAGGTCAAGGTCAAGTCTAATGGTCAATTTGAAGCCTATCCCTGGCTCTTTGCAGGTGGAGATATTGTCAGAGGGCCGGATATTATCAATGGGGTAGCGACGGGTCATGAGGCCGCTAAGGCAATAGATGCTTATATCAGGTCTATTCAAAAGTAAGGAGAGAAAGAGCATGGCATATAAAAAAAGCTTATGGTCACCCTTAAAGGCTCTTAAGTACCTAATGGGTGAGCCCGTGACCCTATCAAAAGATGCTATATTTTTACATCCTCGTCCAGCAGCTGACCGCTATCGGGGCTTCCATAAAAATTGTCAAGACAAGTGTATTGGATGTGGTTCTTGTGGGGCAATATGCCCTACAGAGGCCATTAGCATGGTGGCTATAGAAGGGCGGGAGGCTAGACCTGAGAGGACCGATCAATTACCTGCTTTTGATTATGGCCGGTGCTCCTTCTGCGGTTTATGTGTGGACATCTGTACATCGGGATCTCTAGTCATGACCAAGGAGTATATTCATGTGACCACTGATGTGGACACCTTTAGCTTTATTCCTGGTGAAGGCGGCATCCATTTCAAGGACTATCCAGAGGCCTATAAGCGGGATGAGGTTTCTGAGCTTTTAGACTTAGACCGGTATCCTATCGACCAGGTGGCCCATGCCAATAGAAACCAGTCCTTTATAGAACTGGTTAAGGGATTCTCCAAGGAGATGGCCATAGCAGAAGCCTCCCGATGTGTGGCATGTGGCATCTGTCGGTCGGTCTGTCCAGCTCAAATGCACATACCAGATTATATTCAGTCCATACAGGATGAGGACTTAGATGAGGGGCTTAAGACCCTCTACAAGACCAATCCCCTGCCTAATGTCTGTGGTAGAATCTGTACCCATAAGTGTGAGTCGGTCTGTGTCCTAGGCCAAAGAGGTCAGGCCGTGTCTATTCGTTGGCTCAAGCGTTATATCATGGATGCTACAGGACCCAAAGACTACGAGAGAGTCCTCCTAAGGCCAGTGGTTGAGACCAAGAATAAAAAGGTAGCCATTGCTGGAGCCGGACCGGCAGGCTTGTCGGCGGCCTATTACTTGACTACCCTGGGCTATGGGGTGACCATTTATGAAGCCAAGGCCCTGCCAGGCGGTGTGGTCCGTTACGGTGCGCCGGAATACCGATTACCTGAGCAAAAGGTCAAGGAGGACATTGATCTCATTGAGAAAATGGGGGTAAAGATCCAGTGTTCTACAGTGGTTGGCAAGGACATTAGCCTAATGGACCTTAAGGAGGCCTATGATGCCGTCTTTATAGCGACAGGCTTTTGGTTGCCTAGGGTCCTGGACATTCCCAACAAGGACCACCAGGATGTGATGACGTCCATTGACTTTTTAGGCCAGGCTAGAGATTACACCAGGGGCCAAGGGCCCATGCCAGCCATTCACAGGGATTGTATTGTGATTGGAGGGGGAGATGTATCCTTTGATGTGGCTAGGACCCTTGTTCGCCTGCAAAATGAAAAATACGGCAGTCACCATGTGGAGTTTATTGCAAGAAAGAGTGAAGACTACCTGGCTGCCAGTAGGGATGAAGTTATTGAGGCCAGGGCAGAAGATGTGATTTATAACCTGAATGCCTCCCCCCTAGCCATTGACCTAGATGACCAGGGGAATATCTGCGGTGTCACTGTAGATAGCTGTCAAACTCAGCTGGTAGATGGTCGTGTGAAGACCACAAGCCAGGCGGGCGGGTCTTATCAGATCAAGGGGAGTCAGGTCTATTTTGCTATTGGATCACAGCCAGACTATAACTTCTTATATGACCGATTGGGCAAGTCTCTCCACATAGAGGCCAATAAGATTAAGGTCAAGGCCAATGGCCAAGTCCTGGGCTTTGATTGGCTCTTTGCAGGAGGAGATATTGTCAACGGTCCTGATATAATTTCAGCTATAGCTGATGGCCACCAGGCAGCCAAGGGTATTGATGACTACCTGATGGACCTAGAGGAATAAAAAAAGCCAACACCTATCTTATGGTGTTGGCTTTTTGGTTATGAGTCTTTGACCAGGTCCATGGCCTGGACCAGCAAGAGACGGTCAGAGTTAAAGGGCCAAATCAAGTAGTCCTTGGTCATTGCTTTAAGTTCTCCTTCTAGGTGGAGAAGACCAAAACTTCCCAGACCATAACCGTAAGTCATCAAGTATGACTGGACGTGGTCTTCTAAAATCATAGAATGGTTCTTGTGGGCCTTTAGATACTGGGCTTCTTCTGATTGGGTGTCATACTCTAAAAGATCTGCAAAAACAAACAAGTGGCCCTTGACCTTCAGGCAATCCATTAATTGAAAGTTGAGTATTTGAATGCGACTGGCTGAAAAGTTCATGACCCTATCGATAAGACCAGGGTCGTCACAATAAGTGATTAGACCTGGTAGAACCAGTTGGCTATAAAGGGGAAGGATGATAATGGTATCATAGGTGTCTAAGTTTAAGTCAAAAATCTCCTGCTTGAGGTCATCTAGTATATTGATTTTATCTTGTCGGCTTCCCTGACTGAAGACCGTCATCAGGGGGGTCTTGTTTAGGCCGGTAAGGTCTTTCTCAAGGAGACTTATGGGGCCTGATATCCCCTGTCTGAGAAGGCCTGACCGACTGGCTGATATATCGATATCCACTAGGCATATGGACCTTGCAAGCTCAAAGAGGCTCATGTCCAGGTCATTCAAGTGACCGGAGCCTACAATCAATATATCCTGGTCTTTGAAGTTATGTCCAGCCATGAAGCGAGATACTTGCCTCCTATAGTCTTGCCAGTTCCTGTAGGCTTGATCAGGGTCATAGGATGCATTGACTTCATGGTAAAGGGTATCAAATGTTTTCACGGGCTTGCCTCCTCTCTTTTTAAGCTTAACCCAAGGACTGGGCCCTGTCAATTTGAGCCTGGTGGCCCTAGGGGGGATAATGAGTTAAAGGAGCGAATTTATGGAAAAGTTGTACCGTATCGGCCAGTTTGGCCTTGGCCCACTTCTTAGTCCTGTTCCAATCGATACAATATAGTAGGTTGACTGGTGCTTGACGGATTATGGGCTGCATACATCCCCTTGCCATCAGGGCTTCTTTTTTTTCCTTACTACGGATTTCAATGATTGAATAGGCTTGTAGGTTGCCCCATGACACCCTGCATCAATGATGGTTCTCAGGGTATCTGGACTGACCTCTTGGTCGGTAAAAGACCTAACACTGGCTCTTTCATACAAACATTTTAATAGTGAATGATTGATCATAGTGACCTCCTTTTTACCTAGGATAATGTCTATACCAGGTATAGAGTCAAGGGGTGATTTTATGTCAAATAAGCTTTCATCTTTTTACAGAAGTGGTATAATCATTAGGGTAGAAAAAGGAGACGTATATGAAAAAACATTTTAAGAGTCAGTTATTTATCGGTTTGGGTTTGGTTTTACTATCGATTATCCTTCATTTTGCCCATGTTTGGATTTTCCGTGATGCCCACCATACCATGATTTTCTTAGTGGCAGATATAGCTTTTGTTCCCCTAGAAGTGTTCTTTGTAACCATGGTCTTGGATAAGATTCTTGAAAAAAGAGAGAAGAGCCAAATGATGGAGAAACTCAGCATGCTGGTTGGCCTCTTCTATTCTAAACTGGGCCAGGACCTATTGGACCTCTTTGCCTCAGGGGATAAGAATATTGAAAGTCTGAGACCCAAGTGTCGGGTCGATTTGGCCACCTACGAGATGGACTTTAAATTGGCTAGAGAGGGTATGATGACCCATAAGCACCGGGTGAGCATGGAGGCCATTGACCTGGTCGACTTGAAGAGACTCTTAGATGATCAGGAGCCCTTCTTGGTCAACATGATTTCTAATCCGGCCCTCTTGGAACACGACACCTTTTCAGACCTATTGATGTCTCTCTTTCACTTGAGAGAGGAACTAGATCTTAGGCAGGTAGAGGCCCATCAAGGCCAGCTAGCAGACCATGTTTTAGATCATTTGAGGATTGATATTAACAGGGCCTACCGCCACCTGTCTATAGAATGGGTGGACTATATGAAACACCTTAAGGACCACTATCCCTTCTTATACGTTACAGCCATTATGAGAAATCCTTATGACATGAGGGAGGCTGACCAAATAGAAGCAGAAATTATGAACCACTACTATCAGCAGAAGGCAGGACACTAGATGAGCTTACATGAAAATGACAAGAATAGACAACCTGATGATTTATATGAACCAGGCCACCTTAAGCACCTGGTGGTTGGTAAGACTTGCCGTCTTTTAGACGGCCGCCGGACAGAGGGCTATATTGAAGCGGTGATGATAGACCAGGCCATATTCCGGTGGCGGATTACAAAGTATGAGGACACAGGTAATTACTGGGATGTAGACCTGGAGAAAGTGGACCGTTTTCAGTTTGAAAAAGATGGGGAAACCTTGGACCAAAACCAGGTTGACCTTTTGACAAAGGCCATTGGTCGCTTTGACCAAGACTTATGCATTCAAGCGGGTCCAACGGCCTATGAGGCCAGTCAACTGGCTATCAGAGAGACATCAAAGGAGGTGGACAGGTGGTTGGCTGACCAGGAGCTCGACCTGAAATGGGACCGGTCCAGTCAAAAAGAGAATGCTCAGGCGGCTCTTTTACTGGAGCGATACTTGGAAGCTCAGGGACTCTTGGATCTTGAAAAAGAAACCGCTGAAATCCTAGTCCTCAACCCTAACTCTGGTGAATGGTTCAAGGGCATGCTGATGATCATGGCAGAAATGGGCCTGGTGACCTACAAGGGCAAGGTGGCTAGGACACCGGACATCTTTTCTGGCCGGGGTGATAAGGCCCTAAGGCGGGCATATATCATCCACAGAATGGCCTTTGTAAGAAGCCTCTTTAAGGCCTGGGACCTGGACCAGGTGACCCTTTACAGGGGGATGTCTACAGAAGGCAGCTGGGAGAATCGTCATAGGGACATTTTACATATGACGTTTTCTAAGGACGTGGCAGAGTCTTTTGCAGACCTCAGCCTATTAAGTCCCTATCCAACGTCTTATGTGGTTAAAATGCCAGTGGCAGTTGAAGACCTCTTTATGACTTATGTTGAAACCGCTGAAATGAACCGACGTTATCAAGAGAAAGAAGCCATAGTGGTGACAAGGCATACATATAGCTTATAGAAAATGGACTCAGGGTCCATTTTTTTATAGGGCTAGGAAGTCATCAACAAGGTCAAAAAGTTGCTCATTATGACTGATGAAAAGAATAATTTTTTCTGACTTGATGGATCTTAAGGCTTCTTTGAGGGCCTGGATGCCTTCCTGGTCCATGGCAGAAACCGGCTCATCTAAGATAAGGAAGTCATGAGCCTTCAAGAGGCCACGTATGATAGCAACCTTTTGCTTCTCTCCCCCGGATAGGCTGGTGGTATGAGCCTGGTCTAAGAGGTCCGACATAGAAAAGAGTTCTGACCAGCTTTTCATACTTTCATCCGTATAGGTCTTAAGTCCCTTGGTCATATTGTCCTTAACCGATAGGGTATTGAGCTTGGGCTCCTGGAGGATGACAGAGACCAGGTCAGCCCGAGTATAAACCATATCCAGGTCCTTGATATCAGTTTGGTTGTAGCTTATAGCTCCCGAATAATGGTGGTGGAGGCCTAGAAGCAAGTCGATTAAAGTTGACTTACCCTCCCCGTTCTTGCCCTTGAGGCAGTAAATTTTGCCCCTTTCTAGATGGAGGCAAAGATCCTTATAGAGGGGGGGATTGTTGTCATAAGCAAAGGTTAAATTCTTGATCCTAATAGAATCTATGGTTTTCAGTTTGACCGTGCCCTGGGGGTCATCCTTTTCTGCCATAAACTCCTCTAGTCTTTGGTAGGACAAGTAGGCCTGCTGGTAGCCTTGACCGAGTTTAAGAAAAGATTCTGAATTGGTCAGGCATATACTGGTATAGGTGGTTACTAGGACCAGTTGACCCACACTAAGGGTCTGGTTTTGGGTCAAGTATAGGCCTATTAAGAGGGTCAGGATAAGGGCGGTGTTCTTACTGAATCGGCCCACATTGTTGAGCTGACCAAGGATTTTACTAAATGAGGTTTGGATTTTAAAGAGTCTAGAAAAGGCCTGGTTGAGTTCTTGGCCTGCTTGGTCATACCAACTGTGAATCTTGGTTTCCTTAATGTGGGTCAAGCGTTCGTTGTTAATGGCATGATAGCGGGCATTGCCTTCCTTGTAGGCCGCTCCATGCTTGTAGAGGGCCTTGTTGAGAATTAGAATTCCCAAGGTATTGAAAACCAGGGCTCCCACGACTAGAAGCAACATGAGGGGGTGGATTCTAAAAATCAAGTAGAATAAGACCAGGCTGGTAATGACCTTGATGACGGCAGGCATCAAGCTGTTAATGGCAAATTCCACTAGGGTGATGGTATCGTTGAATAGTCGGTTGTTCAAGTAGGCTGGTTCATACTTTGAAGTCAGCCTCAAGGGGAGACGCTCCAACTTACTGTCCACTTGGTCTAAGAAGTCATAAGATACTTGGACAGACATCCGATTGGAAAGAATGGTCTGGACATATGACAGGATCAAAAGGACCAGGGTCGTCAAGACCATTAGGAATAAAAGACCTGATAAGTCCTTTGTCTTACCCTGACTCAGGTGGTCAAGGGCCTGGCTAAAGGCATAGGGGATGACCATCTCTCCCAGGTATATCATGAGGGTAAAAAGATTCAGGCTTGTAAAGGCTACAGGGAATTTCATGCAGTGCTGGTATACTTTTTTTAACATCTTACCTCCGTTCTCTTCATCAAAACTGGATTCATTATGCCCTATAATGATTTTAAGAACAAGACTGGTATACTTGATCAAAATATGCTATAATACTTATAGGGCAAGAGGAAAAACGGCATTTTTTTCTCTTGCTTTTTTATGGTTTGAAATAGGGTGTGATCCAGTAATATCAAGGCTTTCTTGTGAAATGAAGCTCTGAGGAAAACTCAATAATCAAAAAAACAACACCCGGTGGGTGTTATTTTTGTATAATTCTTACAAGGCCTATTAATAGGTTCTCAACCACTGACAGGTTGTTTGGATGAAGTCCTTAAGTCGGTAGAGTTCAGAGGGCTTATTATCCTTAAGCCAGAGTTTTTTGTAATCGTAGAACCAGTATTCTAAGTCTTGGGCCAGGGCACTTGGGGACCTTCTAACCTGGTGGTTCTTATTGAAAGCCCTATTGGCAATTAGGGGATAAAGGTCGTTAAATAACTCAATACCCTGGGTCATTTGATGGAACCAGGCCAAGTGGTAACGACAAGCGGGTCTGGCTGTTACCATGTAATCCAATAGACGGTCCAAGTCAGCCCTTATTTGGACCTGGCTATCTTCTATAGCCTGGTCTGTCAGAGCGATTCTTTCCAGGTAGGGGGTCAGGCCCTTCTCCATATATTGGACTAGGGGGAGGAGGGTGAAAAAATGGTTTTGACTGATTCGGTCCAGGACCTCCATAAGACCCTCCTGGTGGAAGTAGACCTGGTCGATGGCCTGGTTGAGGTCCTGGTAACTCCTGGTCTCTCCCCAGGAGAAGGCTGCTCCATAAATAAGGCCCGGTACCGAGGTTGAGAGGGGGTTCCAATGGCCATAATCACCCCAATCAGTATTTAAGATTCCCAGTGCTTGGTACCTCTTGCCATAGTCCACCATTAGTTTATTATTGTCATAAGCCATGCGGTGGTTGTTCATTAGGGTATTCCAACCATTAACTCCTGGACACATATACTGCCTGAATCCATTTTCTGCTATGAGTCTGACCTTGTCTTCTGGATAGTTGAGCCAGTACCACCAATTGAGGCATATAAGGTCCTGGGGAAGGTCCTTGATATGGTCCGGGTACTTGATGATGATATCTCCCCAGAACATAATCTCCTTTTGGTGGCCCTTAACGTGGTTGATAATTTGAAGGAGGAAGTCTACATAGAGTTTGGATTTACCCAACTCCTTGGCCAGTTGTTGGTTTTTACCCTCTCCTAGATCAAAGGTCTCATCTGCACAGATATTAAACTGCTTAGACCTGAAGAGGGGGATGAAATCGTCAATCATCTCCTTAACAACCTGGATACTTTGGTCATTGGATATGTCCAGGGTGTGGTGGTTCATCCGGTCGACAAAACTAAAGCCCTGGCAGGTATCAATTTCTGACAAGTGGCTAAAAGACTGACTTTGGAGGAGCTCGTAAAGGTGTCCAAAGGTAGAAATGCTGGGTACCAGCTCAATGTATCTTTTGCTGCAGTAGTCATCCAATAAAAGAATTTCCTCAGCAGTCAAGGGGTCTGTCTTAGTCCATACCTCTGACTGGCCCTGGTAGAGGTAGGTATGCTCTACATAGAGTTGGAGTTGGTTGAGTTTGAAAGAGGCCATGAGGTCAGCCAGCTTCATCAACTGGCTTAGAGTGGGAACCTTGGCTCGGGTTACGTCGTGATAGTAGCCCCTGTTTCCAAAGTCAGCCTGGTCTCTTATTGTCAGACCTGGTAAATGACGACCCTTGAGAATGATGACTTGCTTGAGGGTCTGTAAGCCATAAAATAGCCCCTGATAATCCTTGGCTTGGATGAGGATGGTCTTGGTGTCTATGTCAATTTGGTAGTCTCCCGGGATGTCTTTCAGGCGGAACTCTATTTGCTGGTCTTGTGGCCGGCCCAGGATGGTTAGGTCAAAGCCAAGCTCTTTTAGGATAAAGTCTTTAATTTCCTGGGCAATAAATAAGAGGGTTGAGTCAGTCTTGCCCAGGATACTTGTCCCAGGACCAAGGCTAAAAGTTAGGTCTCTTTCTTGCAGGTGTTTAACTTGTGGTATGAGTTGCATCTTGCCTCCATTCTTGCTTGTGTCGTTTATAATTTTGTGGGGTCATTTGATAAAGAGCCATGAGGGCACCCTGGGAATAGGTATCTTTAAGGGTCTCAAGGTAGTCAAACTCAAGGCTTTCAAGTAGGCGTCTAGAGGGGTGATTGTCCTTATGGGTATAGGCCTTGATCTGGTGTAGGTCTAGGATGTTAAAGCCATAATATAGAACACACTGGATGGCCTCTTTCATATAGCCCTTGCCCCTGTAATCAGGAAAAAGTGAGTAAGCCAGCTCAGCCTGGTGGCAAGCCGATTCTAGGTTCCAGATGGAGATGGACCCCACCATGGTATCTGTGATCCTATCACAGATGGCCCAGATCAACCACTTGCCCTGGTCATGACCGGTATTCATCTTAAGGATATAAGTGTCAACCTCTTGGATACTGGTGTAGACTGGCAGGTTGGCATGGGGAAAACTGGCCTTGTCTGATTGGAACTGGTAGATGGCTTCATTATCTTCAAGTCTTAATCGCCTCAGGTGGAGTCGGTTGGTACACAGGTTCATCTCTTTCCTCCTTGCTCTCGGTCAAACTTAAGTTATAATAATAGTATGATACTTATATTTTACCATAAAATGATTCGCCCAATATATAGGGGAGGAGTGAAGGAATGAGAAAGTTCATATTAAACCTAGCCATGAGTATGGATGGCTACATCTGTGATCCAGAGGGAGGCTTCAATTGGATAAAGGGCCAGGGAGATAAGACATTGGATAGTCCACAGGCCTATAGCTTTAAAGACTTTATAGAGGGAGTGGATACCATTATAATGGGTGCAAACTCCTATGAGGATGTGGTCTTATCAGGACTTGATGCTTATGATGGCTTTAAAGTTTATGTCGCCAGCCACAGGCCCTTAGACCTAAAGCCCTATGTGACCTTAATTGAAGGAGACCTGGTTGACTTTGTTAAAGACCTGAAAGGCCAGGAAGGTAAGGATATCTGGCTCTTTGGAGGGGGGAACTTGATTGATCAGTTTCTACAAGGTCAGGTGGTTGATGAATACCATTTGGCAACCATACCAGTCCTCCTTGGTCAGGGACGGCCTGTTTTCAAGCAAGGCCAGCCCTATCAAGAACTTCATTTGATCTCTCATTCTGTTGAAGATGGCATTATAACCAATGTCTATGTCAACCGTCAGTCATAAAAGGGTAAAAAAATCCCTCCTAGTGGTGAAAACCAAAAGGAGGGTTTGTTTTATGCTAATACATCTGTTGCAACATGGTACTTAGGATCCTCTAAGACATTAACATCAACAAACTTCTCAGCGTTCTTGATCAGCTGACGACATTCGTCACTTAAGTGTCTCAAGTGAACTTCCTTGCCCTGGTCAACATATTTGGCAGTCAGAGCGTCGATCGCTGCGATGGCCGAATGGTCATGAACGTGAGCGTCTATGAAGTCGATGATGATGATGTTTGGATCTTCCTTCACACTAAACAAGTCGTTAAAACTTTTAATCGATGCAAAGAAGAGAGGGCCTTCTAACATATAGACCTTGGCACCATCTGAATCCACATGGCTGGTAGCGTGGATTTTTTTACCCTTTTCCCAGGCAAATACTAGGGCTGATAAGATAATACCCACCGCAACAGATACGGCCAGGTTGGTCATAACAGTAATTACGGTTACAGCGATAATAACCAGGGCGTCAGATTTTGGAATCTTGTTTAACTTGTATAAAGAAGACCAGTCGAAAGTCGCAATAACGACGATAAACATGATCCCTACTAGGGCTGCAATGGGAATGATTGCAATTAACTTAGAGGCGAATAAGATAAAGGCCAATAAGGACAGGGCTGCAGTCACGCCAGAGAGACGTCTTAATCCACCTGACTTGATGTTTAATATAGACTGACCAATCATGGCACAGCCGCCCATACCACCGAAAAGTCCACAAACCACATTGGCAATACCTTGAACAGTAGACTCCCTGTTACCATGGCCCCTTGTTTCTGTAATATCATCAATAAGAGACATGGTCATGAGAGATTCAATCAAGCCAATAGTTGCCATAACAAGAGAGTATGGGAAGATAATCTTCAGGGTTTCTAGGTTTAAGGGTACCACCGGTAGGTGGAACTTGGGTAGTCCCCCTGAAATTTCAGCTAAGTCCCCAACAGTAGATGTGTTAACGTTAAAGACCTTAACCAATAGTGTTAAAGTTAAGATGGCCATCAAGGTGGCTGGCAGAGCCTTGGTTACCTTGGGGAAGACTTTGATAATCAACATGGTCAAGCCTGTGAGACCTAACATAATCATGAGTTCTGTTCCTTTTAACCAGTCGCCATGGTGTTGGAAGTGCTCAAATTGTGATACGAAGATGACAATGGCCAAGCCATTAACAAATCCTATCATAACCGGATGAGGGACAAATCGAATGAATTTCCCCAGCTTGAGTAGGCCAGCTATAATTTGTATTAGACCCATGAGGATAACTGCTGCAAACAGGTATTCAACGCCATGGTCTTTCACAAGGGTTACAATTACTACGGCTATAGCGCCAGTTGCCCCAGAAATCATACCTGGTCGACCACCGAAGAGGGCAGTTATCAGGCCGATGATGAAGGCACTGTAAAGGCCTACCAGGGGTGGAACATCTGCCACAAAGGCAAAGGCGATGGCTTCAGGTACCAGGGCCAGGGCCACTGTTAAGCCTGATAAGACATTGTCTTTTGTTGCTTTGTTAAAAATAGTCATAATTCCTTCTTTCTTAATAGTTACATACAAAACAAGATTTTATCATACTCTTCTAGGGATAGCAATGGTTTTTTATGACCTGGTCCTTATTTTGGTGTAGGCCTTGGAAATGCTTGGTTATAAAACATTTTCCTGGATAGTAGGGCATCATGAGGACTTGCAGACTGATTTTCTATGATTTTATTAATAGATGTGTTAACAGAAGTTTATTTTAAAGAATTTTCAGAATAGACAGGGACACGAAATTATGGTATGATTGTATATATTTCGAGTAACGAATTATAGAAGGGGTGTTTATGTCAACAAAAAAATCGGACTTAATTTTAAGAGGACCAGTCCTAAAGGCTATCTTGACCTTGTCTGTTCCAATCATGATCAGTAACCTGATTCAAACCATATATAATCTAACCGATTCATACTTTGTATCTAAATTGGGAACGTCTCAAATGGCAGCTATGCAGGTTACGTTTCCAATTATATTTTTGCTCATTTCTCTGGGATCTGGCCTGTCTATAGGTGGGGTTGCCTTGATCTCCCAATATGTAGGGGCCAAGAAGACAGAGGATGCTAGACGAATAGCAGGTCAACTTTTAACCGCTACCATAGGCGTGTCCTTCTTGGTTGCCTTTCTCGGCTTCTTTTTGGCAGAGAAGATTCTTATTCTCATGAATGCTGAGGGAGACCTCCTTATGTATGCGACCCAGTTCACACGTATTATCTTCCTGGGTGCTCCAACCATGTTCATCACCTTTGCCTTCAATGGTATGAAGCAGGGGCAAGGAGACATGTTAACGCCCATGTTCTTAAGTGCGGGATCAGTAATCCTAAATATTGTATTGGATCCGATTTTTATTTTCACACTTGATATGGGTATCCAGGGAGCAGCCCTTGCCACGGTCCTTTCAAGAGGCTTATTTAACTTCATAGCCCTCTATTTGATTTTCCACAAGAAACATAATACCCTAGGCCTGACCAAGAGGGACCTAGGTTTAAATAAGACTTATTTAATGAAAATAATAAGAGTTGGCGGGCCTGCTGCCTTTGGTCAAGGTACAACGGCCCTGGGCTTTGGCGTCATGAATGCCTTCATCCTGTCTTATGGAGAATTGGTTGTCACAGCCTTTGCCATAGGCAATCGTTGGAACTCCTTAATACTCATGCCTGCCATGGGTATAGGAGGTGCCCTGTCCACTATCATTGGGCAAAACATAGGGGCTGGAAATGTTAAACGGGCCCAGAAGGCCTTTATTAGCTCTGGTCTCTTTTCTACAGCCATTATGCTTATAGGGGGACTTGGCATGTTCTTCTTCACAGAGGACCTGGTAAGGGTCTTCACCAAGGACCCCTATGTGATTAGAGAGGGGAGCGACTACTTGAAGCTGATTATTATCTCCCTCCCCCTAGTGGGCCTATTCTCTTGTTTGACAGGCCTCTTCCAGGGTTCCGGTCATACCCTTTCTGCTATGATGATTAGCATGGGAAGACTTTGGGTACTTAGAATCCCAATGATTATGCTTTTGAAGGTCTTTGGTGTTCAAGATCCTGGCTACATTTGGTATGCCATGATTTTATCCAACCTGCTCATTGTGGCCTTTGGTATGACCCTTTATTGGACAGGCAGGTGGAAGACACCTGTTATTAAAAAGAAAAGTGTAAGGCCGAGGGAGGAAGAAGACCTCAGTCAGGCTGTAGGATAGATTGGAGTAATTGAATGGCTAAGAATAATTCACAAATGATTTTAAAGGGGTCCATGGTCAAGGCCATCTTAACCCTGTCTCTTCCCATTATGGCAGGCAACCTCATACAGACCTTTTACAACCTAACAGACACCTATTTTGTCTCTAAGCTGGGGACGTCACAAATGGCAGCCATGCAAATAACCTTTCCCCTGATATTTCTTTTAATCAGTCTGGGGGCTGGTTTATCTGTGGGTGGTGTGGCCTTGATTTCTCAATATATTGGAGCTGACAAGGCTAGGGACGCTAGAAAAATTGGTGGTCAATTGATTACGGCATCGATTATCGCTTCCTTCGTGGTGGCCCTAGTTGGCTACCTGTCTGCAGAAAAAATCCTGATTCTGATGAATGCAGAGGGTGACTTGCTCAAGTATGCCAGTCAGTTTATAAAGATTATTTTCCTGGGCGCACCCACCATGTTCATTACCTTTGCCTTTAATGGGATCAAGCAGGGAGAGGGAGATACCCTGACACCCATGTTAATCAGTGGTGGATCCGTTCTCTTAAATATTGCTCTCGATCCCATCTTCATCTTCGTTTTAGACATGGGCATAGAGGGGGCAGCCCTTGCGACCGTTATATCAAGGGGCCTCTTCAACCTCTACGCCCTTTATATACTCTTTAGCAAAAAGCACAATACCCTGGGAATCAAGGCCAAGGACCTTAAAATCAACGGTCATTATCTCAAGCAAATCATGGGTGTTGGTATGCCTGCGGCTATTGGTCAAGGAACCACAGCCTTAGGGTTTGCTGTCCTTAATGGTTTTATTATTGCTTATGGTGAATCGATTGTTACTGCTTTTGCCATTGGTAACCGCTTAAGTTCCTTGATCTTCATGCCAGCCATGGGGATTGGTGGTGCCCTGGCGACCATCATAGGCCAGAATATTGGAGCCGGTAATATTAAAAGGGCCAATCAGGCCTTCTTAACCTCAAGTATTATGGCAGCAGCCATCATGGCCCTGAGTGCGATTATTATGTTCTTCTTTACCGCTAATCTGGTGGGTATTTTTACCAAGGACCCCTATATCATCAGTGAGGGTTCCTACTACCTGAGAATGATTTTAATAACGGTTCCCTTATTTGGCTTCTTTAACTGCCTGACAGGCCTCTTTCAGGGGTCGGGTCATACCCTGGCTGCCATGGCCATCAACATGGGCCGCTTATGGGTTTTAAGAATTCCTATGATATTAATTCTAAGAGCTTTCTCCATCAATGACCCTAAATATGTTTGGTATGCCATGATCTTCTCTAACATCATTATTGTCATAGTGGGCATGGCCATGTACTCAACAGGCAAGTGGAAAGAGCCTGTGATCAAGCGAAAGAAAATGAAACAAAAAATTGCATAAGTCAAGCCTCTCTACAAGAGCTTATATAAAAATAGTCATGCCTCATTATAGAGACATGACTATTTTATTGGTTAAATGTGGCTACGCTACTTGTCTTTCTACTCATACATGGGAAAAACCTGATGGCTTTCTTGAAAGCTTTAGATGAAAGAACTGATTAAAATACAGACTCCCAGGACAATAATGATAAGGGCTTGTGGATTTTTTTTCATGATTTTTCTCCTCCATAAAGTTTTGCTTCTTGACAAAAGTAGGGTGTATGATAAGAAAAGAATCTTTATCATTAAAAGAGGGTCCTCTACAAGTAAGACCCTCTAATGAACTTATTTATGAAACTTTTTTCATGGCGTCCGCCTTCAAGTTGGCGAAATAAGCCTTGGTCTCCGATACAACAATAGAAGAAAGACCAATAATACCAATGAGGTTTGGAATAGCCATTAGACCATTCACAATGTCAGCCAGAGTCCAAATCAAGTTAAGCTTTAAGAAGGGACCTATAGCAACCAGTAGAATGAAGATATACTTGAAGGGTTTGATGCCCTTTGTTCCTGCCAGGTAGACCATGCAACGCTCGCCATAGTAGTTCCAACCCAGGATTGTTGTGAAGGCGAAGAAGATCAGACCGATGGTTACAACCATCTCCCCCAACCATGGAGCAGCACTCAAGCTTCTTGAAAAGGCTTCTGTTGTAGCTGCTGCACCTTCAAAATTACCATTAGACCAGATACCAGATAAAACTAGGGTTAAGCCAGTCATGGTACAAATGATGATGGTATCAAAGAAGGTACCTGTCATCTGGATAAGACCCTGTCTTACACAAGAGTTGGTTTTGGCAGCTGCAGCAGCAATAGGAGCTGATCCCAGGCCTGATTCATTAGAGAAGACCCCTCTAGAGACACCACTCTTTAGGGCGATAGCAAGGGTTGATCCTGTAAAGCCACCAACTGCTGCAAGAGGTGTAAAGGCACTCTTAAAGATGAGGTTGAAGGCTGCAGGTACTGCAGATGCATTTAATATTAAAATAGTAACGGTACATACAACATAAGAAACAGCCATGAAGGGTACGACAAATTCAGAAACCTTTGAAATACTCTTTATACCCCCTAGGGTAACAGCTGCTACTGCAATTGTTAGAACGGCACCCGTTACAACAACTGGGATGTTAAAGGCTATATCAACAGCTGACGTGATGGCGTTTACTTGGGCAAAGGTACCTATACCAAAGAAGGCAACTCCAATACCGAAGATGGCAAAACACTTGGCTAAAAACTTATTATTAAGGCCACGTTCCAAGTAGTACATGGGTCCACCAGCCATTTGACCATTCTCATCCACAACCCTATACTTTACAGCCAATAGGGCCTCAGCATATTTGGTTGCCATACCAAAGAAGGCAGCCATCCACATCCAGAATAGGGCACCCGGTCCACCAAGACGGATGGCAGTGGCAACTCCAATGATGTTTCCTGTTCCAATTGTTGCTGAAAGGGCAGTACACACGGATGCAAAGGCAGAAATGTCTCCCTTTGTTTTTAAACTGCTGGCCTCAGGATCCTTAGAGAATAGATACTTGAGGGCAAGGGGAAGTTTGAAGATTTGAAGTAGTCCTAAACGAATAGTTAAATAAATACCTGTACCAACCAAAAGGATCAAGAGGGGTGGTCCCCATACTAGACCGTTGATGGTGGTCACGATTTCTTGTAATTGATTCATAATTGCCTCCTAGAGTGTCAATGATTAGAATGTTAAATAATTATCAAGGTCAGTATAACATTTCTTATGATATTGTCAATAAATTAACAAATAGTCAGAAGATTCTTTTTAAATACCTACTTTTATATCAAAACGTCTTATATATTGGTCAAAACGACCCTGATTTTCTACTTCTATATGTTATTTCTTTAACAAAACAGGAAAAATTATCTCTTATGCTAGGGAATCGTTAAATCTTTGTGTTAATTGGGCTGGTTTGTTTTTTTCTCCTCTTTCATTTGATACAATACAAGTAGGTGCTAACAAAGGAGATAATCTATGAAATTAAGAGACTACTTTAAACTAGCAGGAATTTGTTCCATGATGGTCTTGTCCACCTGGTCGACAAGCTTGGCCGATTCCTTTGATCCAGGCCTGGGTCTTGTCATCAATGGCCATGAGATAGAGGATGTGGACTTGGCCCTTAAAAATGATCGGGTATTGGTTCCCCTTAGGTTTATATCAGAATATTTGGGAGCTCAGGTAGAGTGGCAGGCTGACCTTAGACGGGTAGATATCAGTAAGGATGGTATTGACATAAGGCTCTGGATAGACAGTCATCTTGTTGACTATGGAGACGGGACCTATGGGGTTTGTGACGTACCACCTGAAATTATAGAGGACAGGACTTATGTACCTGTACGGTTGGTGGCTGAAGCCTTAAATGTCCAAGTGGACTGGAATGGTGAAAGCAGGCAGGTTCTTATCAATGATCACAGTCAGGGACAAAGGACGGATTTTTATAGTATGGAAATCATCTCCCACCAACCAGGTGAGACCATCCAGGGACGGACCGATATTGAGTTCTTAGCCCATAAAGACCTAGTGGAAGCGGCTAGTGAGATCAGACTTCTAAAGATTGATCCCTTATCCGGCAGGGGTTATATTGTTGGGCTTGCACCAAGTGACAGAAGTCAAATTACCTACTTGCCTAAGGCAGGTGACCAAGGAGACTTTGTCTTTGTTCTGGCTTATTATGATGAAAATAGGCAATGGGTTGGAGGGACTGCCCAAGCCATGACCCTAGAGGTCAGTCCACAAGTCCAGGTTATTCTTGATCAGCGTCAGGACACAGATGACTTGGTCTTGTCAACAGATTTTAACTTCATGCCTTACAAGGTGGCCTATGAATTGACCAATGTTGAGACCGGGGAGGTGACCCTTGTTTCTGTGGCAGACCCCTTTGAGTCTTATAGGTGGTCAGTGGCTGGCCTAGATACGGGAATCTATGTGATTAGGGCTTTAGTATATGATCATGACCAAACAATTTATGAGAGTTCAAGCATCCAGGTTCCCATTAGGGTTGAGCCCTATCTTTACTTGGGTGGGGTCAAGCAGAACCAGACGATTTCGGGGGAAACCAACCTGATTGCTTCTAGAAATTATGATGTTGAAGAAACTATTTTTACCATAGAAGATGTGGGAACCGGGGTGGAAAGAGTCTTGTCGACCATTCCCTGGGGTACCTTTAAGTGGACTCCAGATGCTGGGGATGGAGGAGACCAGTTACTTAGGGTCAAGGTAGTGGATACCAGAGGAGTCACCCATGTGAGTCCGGCCATTCGAGTGTATGTGGACCTATCTCCCCAGGTGACTTTACTGGGACTTGGCCCTGACCAGGTCATCACCAGTCCAGTGGACCTGTCTATCCAGTCTAATGTGCCTTTGGAGAATATAAGCTATTATATAGAACACGTAAAAACTGGAGAAATACTGGTATTAGACGATTCTGAAGTCACCTATACACCTCAGTCATCCTTTGATGGGGAGATACGGGTTTATGCAAGTGGTGACTACCAGGGGAGGACCTATAAAACAAGCAGCCTAAGCCTATCGGTCTATACAGGGGAAATATACGGACCCCAGGCCATTGTAGCCAAGGATGACTTTCTGCCATTTGTTTCAGAACTTGCCTTAAAATCATTTAAGGAGACTGGCATGTCAGCTGCCCTCCAGGCTGCCCAGGGAATACTAGAGACGGGTTGGGGTCAATATGTGCCAGTGGATAAGTATAATAATCAACTGTCTAACAACCTATTTGGTATCAAGGGTAGTGGGACCAATGGGTCTGTCATTTCAAATACCTGGGAGGTTTATAATGGCCTGGTCTACCGGGTGGATGCTAACTTTAGAGCCTATCACACAGTGGAGGAAAGTTGGGATGACCACAAGAGAATCCTTTTGGACCTATCGAGATACCAGATATTTAGAGATGTCATGTATGATTCGACACAAGCAGCCTGGGCCATTAAGCGGGCAGGTTATGCCACGGACCCAGACTATTCAATCAAGTTGATGAACATAATAGAGACCTATGACCTCCATCTTTTGGACCAAGTAGGTGTTGAGTAAAAAGCCATGAAAATTGGCTTTTTTTTCGTTTTTACTTGATTCATTCCTATTTGGGTGTATAATATGAGTGAACTCATATTAAAAGGAGGTAGCCATGGCAAGAATAAGCAAGGAAGAAAAAGAACAGATCAGACAAAAGATTTTACAGGAAGCCCACCAGCTCTTTTTTGAGGTTGGCTATGATAAAACCTCTACCAAGGCCATTGCCAAGGCTGTTGGCATAGCCGAGGGAACCCTCTTTAATTACTTCAAAACCAAGGCAGATATCCTTTTTGAAGTGATCCAAAGAGACTACTATCAGATTGAAGACTTAAACAAGGAAATCCACCTCAGCGAGAATATTGTTGAAGTTTTCATACAGATGATTAAAAATGTGGCAGGAAAGTTGTTTAAGTTACCTAAAAAAATGCTTTTAGACTTGTTTGTTACAACAGTAGCCATATCGAAGAAGAACCCAAACCTGATCAGGAAGCTGGCCAGTCTAGACTTTAAGTTCTTGGAGGAGTTAACCCTGAGGGTAGACCAGCTCAAGGATCAAGGCTACTTAAAAGAAGTCGATTCCAGTCTCTTGGCAGAGTCCCTCTTTTCAGTATTAATGTATGAAATTGTACTGTATTTTTATGAAACAGATTATGACCTGGAGGCCATGTACCAACGTTTAGAAGTGAAGTTCACCTTTGAACTTACCCCCTATTTAATGACAAAGGAGGTCTAAGATGAAATCCATACGCCAAATGAATTACCGTTTAGTCACCACCAAACCCAAAATCGTTTTACTTGTAGTCCTACTGGTGACCTTGCTAGCAGGCTACCTGTCAGCAGGTCTGAATTTAGAACTCAGCTGGGTGTCCCTAGCTCCCAAGGGCCATGAGGCTGTCCAGGAGTACCAGAACATTATGGAGGACTTCCCAACCCTGTCAAATATTATTGTCCTGGTAGAAGGTGGAACTGAGGCAGAGAGACTCCAAGCCATTGAAACCTTAGAAGTCAGTCTCAGGGACTTAGAGGACTATGTCGTATCGACCACTTCATCTGTGGATGAAGACTTTTTATTGGATTATGGTATGTCCCTGGTGGATCAGGAAGCCATGGAAGCGACCTATTATATGTTCTTAGATCCCAACCTCCAAGGCTTTATCCAGTCTTATCAAATGTTACTATCTAGTCCAGAGGCCATGGATATGGAAGAGGCCCTTTTAAAGTCATCAGAAGACCTCTTGGATACCATGCTTGCCTATAGTCAGGGACAAGGTCAAGCTGAGGACCTCCGTCAGGTTCTAGTAGACTTCTACACCAGCAGTGATCAAGACCAGGGCCAGGCCATGAACCTTCTTATGGTGCAACCCAGCTTTGATATGATGGATATTGAAATGCTATCTCCAGGGGTCAATGCCATTGAGGAGAGGGTAGACCAAGTTGGGGATATGTATCCTAATCTTTCTATGGGGGCAACGGGTATGCATGTCGTTGGTCGTGATGAAACCGCTAGTATCCAATCAGACTCATCTTTAACAACCATCATCGCCCTGGTTGGCATTTTTGCCCTCTTATATTTTGCCTTTAGGGCTGTAACAGCCCCTCTCTTGACCTTTGCTCCCCTATTACTGGGTATCGTATGGTCAATAGGTTTAACCAGTTTATTGATTGGTCGTTTAAACATGATGACTGCCTTCTCAGCTGCCATGCTCATGGGCCTAGGGATTGATTATGCCATTCATTTGTATTCATCATATACAGAACGCTTGGCCAAGGGTCTGACCAAGGAGAAGGCCATAGAAGAGGCCATCCATATTACAGGGCCAAGTATCATCACTGGGGCCTTAACCACTGCTATTGCCTTCTTTACCTTGAATGTCTCAGAGCTAGAGTTACTGAAGGAACTGGGAACTGTTATGGGACTGGGGATTATCACCACCCTATTGGCTGTTTTCTGGGTTCTGCCAGCCCTCTTAATGTTAAAGACCAAACCCTCAAAGAAGCAGGGTAAAATCAAGGGAACCTACAAGTGGATTGGTAACCTGGCGAGCTTTGTTTACAAACAGAAAAGGCTTGCCCTTCTGATCCTAGTTTTTGCAGGTGCTTTCATGGCCTACAGGGCCCAAGGAGTTGAGTTTGACCTTAACCTAATGAACCTGGAACCAGAGGGCCTAGAATCCATTGAACTCATGAACCATATGGTGGAGGAATATGAATTGAGTGCAGATTCCTTCTCTGTAGAGGTTGATTCTATAGAAGAAGTCTATAGGCTTCACAAGGCCTATCTAGAAGTAGATGGGGTTAAAGAAGTTGCATCCATAGCAACAATTCTCCCTGAACCTAGTCTCTTGGAAAACCGCTACCAAAGCCTGCAGGCCCTTGACCTTGCTGGTCACCAGGTTGACCTATACGGTTTAGATCCTGAGGTCCTGAGTCAAAGTTTTGACCATATTATGGCTGGCCTGGCCTACTTGCCAGCGGGACAGGCAGACCAGGTGATGTATCAGCTGGCCCTTATTCAAGACCGCTTAAGGGAAGACCCCCGTGCCTTTGATGGTTTAGCTGAAGATTTTTATACAGTTAATGACAGCTTGGGGGAAAGACTCTTTACTCCTAGAAGGTTGACAGTAGACCTTCTACCAGATAATTTTAAGAACCAGTTTGTTTCAGAAGATGGACAAAAGTTTCTCATTAATATCTATCCAGACTTTGATATTTGGTCCAATATGGATACAGACAAGGGCGAGGCCTTCTTCAAAGATATAGAAGAAGTGAGTCCGTCGATTACAGGGACGCCTATCTTTATGGATGTCCTATATGAATCGGCATCATCTCAACTCTTAATGATTGGTAGTCTCTTAGGCCTCATCCTACTGGTGATTCTCTTAGTTCATTTTAGATCCATTAAGTATGCAGTCTTTGCCTTGATTCCCCTTGGCTTAACCCTCATCTTTACCCTGGGGACTATGAATCTATTGGATATTAAGTTCAACATGCTTAACTTCCTTGCAGTCCTACTGATTATAGGGATAGGTATTGACGATGGGGTCCACATCCTCCACCACTACAAGCAGGGAGACCGGGACATCCACCACCTCTTCTCAAGTGTTGGCCGGGCCATACTCTTAACAACAGTGACCACTGTGTGCGGCTTTGGCTCCCTGGCCTTCTCCAGCTACAGGGGAATTGCTTCTTTGGGCATTGTCTTGAGTATAGGTGTGATCTATGCTTTCTTCATGACTGTTCTTGTCCTTCCGATCCTATTAAAGCATAAGACGACTTAAGTAACTGGGGCCTAGCCCCAGTTTTGTTTTTTTTGACTATCCCACATTTTCACATAATCTTGTGATATTTCTCTCATAATCCTAGTCCATAATAAAGGCAGGATCAGATAAGACAACATCTGAAAAACAACACAGAAGGAGAGAAGTTATGAAAAAATTATTAATTTTAACATTGGTAGCAGCAAGTGTACTCAGCATGGCAGTCTTTGCTGATGTGACAGACAACGGATTTACAGGACATGAAGCCAAGGTAGAGAGACAAAGACCTGAGCTGGATGAGGAAACAAGAGAGGGACTTGAAGCTCTTAAGGAAGAAGGCGCAACAAGAGAAGAAATCCATGCTTACTTAGAAGCCCAAGGTTATGACCTACCAGAAAGAATGGAAGGCTTTAAGGGAAGAGGTCCTGGTCTTGAACTAGATGAAGAAACAAGAGCAGCTATTGAAGCTATGAAAGAAGAAGGCGCTACAAAAGAAGACATCCATGCTTACTTAGAAGCCCAAGGTTATGACCTACCAGAAAGAATGGAAGGCTTTAAGGGAAGAGGTCCTGGTCTTGACTTAGATGAAGAAACAAGAGCAGCTATTGAAGCTATGAAAGAAGAAGGTGCTACAAGAGAAGACATCCATGCTTACTTAGAAGCCCAAGGTTATGACCTACCAGAAAGAATGGAAGGTCTTAAGGAAAAAGCTTTTGGTTTTATTCTAGATGAAGAAGTTAGAGCGGCTGTTCAAGCATTAAGAGAAGAAGGTGCTACAAAAGAAGATATCCAGGCATACTTACAAGAACAGGGTATTGAAATGCCAGAGAAGATGCAAGGTCATATGCAAGGTTTGACTGAAGAAATCAAGGCTCAATTAGAAACTTTAAAGGAAAATGGCGCTAGCAGAGAAGAAGTTGCTGAGTTCTTGAAGTCAATGGGTATTGAGAAGATGGAAGGCAGAGGTCCAAAGGCTAGACACTAATTGTAACCCCCTATAAATGAAATAGAGACGAAAGTCTCTTTTTCATGTTGCGGGTCATGGGATAGTCCTTTTAGTGGTATAATGAAAAAAAGAGAGGAAAAAATTATGTTGTGTTATTTACTAGAAGATGAAGAAAACTTAAATACCCTGCTTTCCTTTTCACTAAAACAAGAGGGCTATGAGGTTAAAACCTTCTTAACCTACAAGGAAGCAGTTGCCCATGTGGAAGACCAAGTGGATGCTTGGATTGTTGATATCAACCTACCAGATGGGTCAGGACTGGACCTTGTCAAGCTTCTTAAGGCCAGAAAACCGGACCAAATAGTCTTAATCACCTCAGCCAGGGACTCAGAGATTGATAAGTTAGTTGGTCTGGAAATTGGCAGTGATGACTATATAACCAAGCCCTTTTTACCGAGAGAGCTCAACATTCGCCTGGGCAGGCTCTTGGGGAGTATGAAGAAAAAGGATGATAAGAAGACTTTTGGTCAGATCAGTATTGATTATGACAAGCGACTTATATATGAAGATCAGGTGATGATTGACTTAACCAGCAAGGAGTTTGATATGGTAGAAGTTTTTTCTAAGCATACCAACCAGGCCTTTAGTCGGGAACAACTTCTTGACAAGGTTTGGGGAAGTGACTACTTTGGATCAGACCGGGTTGTTGATGATTTAATCAGACGGTTAAGAAAAAAAGTCAAAGATTTACCCATAGAAACAGTCTATGGATTTGGATACAGGTGGACAGGCCATGAAAAATAAAAGTTTGTTTTATAAGAGCATGATTCTTATCTTGATTCCTATGGTCCTGATTAGTTGGGGCTTGATTGTTGGATCAAAAATAGTCATTGAAGATTACTTTAAGCGAGATAGCTTTGAAATCCTCAATCGGGAAATTGACCAGGGAGAATCCAAGGTGATTGCCCTTTATTTGGATAGCATCAGGACCCAGCGACCTGGACAAACTCCGGGGGGCCATGGTCTACCCTGGAGTCAGACCCTAGAGCCTAAAAAATCAGTTCAAAACAGCCTCTTGCTTAAGGTCAGTGATAATGAGTTTAAGGTTTTAGGGGACAAGTCCTCGGTAGAAGCATTTCACTTGGAACGGATCAATGGGAACCAGAAGTGGCCCCTTCATGGAGAGGCTGACCTTGATGGCGAAACTGTATTTTACGCCATTAATCCAATAGACAATTTGGGTAGGATTGATATCAGTGAGGAGGCAGAGGTCTACCATATTGCCTACATTTCTGAGCGCTACAGTGGCGCCTTATCTCAGAAGGTCATATCCATATTTATTCTGGCCATCTTAGTCTTTATTTCCTTGGTGACCCTAGTTCTATACTATGTCTTTAAAAGAATCAAAGATAGGGTTATGGACCTTGAAGTGGGGGCAAAACGCATCGGTCATGGGGATTTTTCTTACCATATTGAATCAGAGCCCCAAGATGAACTGGGCCGGTTGGGTCTAGCCATGAATCGGATGAGTCGACAGTTAAGCTTGATCCAAGAAGATCAGGCAGACCAGTTTCAGATGATCAGCCATGAACTGAAAACCCCTATAATGGTTATGCAGGGGTATTTGGATGCCCTGATTCACGGTCAATACCCCAATGGAACCCCGGAGGCCTCTTATCAGGTACTAAATTCTGAACTTAATAAGTTGGAACGTTTGACCCAGGATATCATTATCCTAAATAAGTTGGAGTACCTGGCTAAGAACAAGGTTAGTATGGAAGATTTGTCTATTAGAAGTCTTTTCCAGGAAGCCATTAGTAGAATGAATATTGAGGGGAAAATTGAAATAACTGTAAATGGTGATATAATACTTATTGGTGATAAGGAATCCTGGATGCGGGTTATTGAGAACATTCTTTCTAATAATATGCGGTATGCTGATACTTGGATCAGGGTCACATTAGGACCCAATATTGAAGTTGTCAATGATGGACCAACAATTGATGATGGCCTCCTAAAGAAGATTATGAAACCCTTTGTCAAAGGCAAGGAGGGGGGGAGCGGTCTTGGCTTGACCATCATACGGAACATCCTTACTCTTTATCACTATGACTTTAAAATAGAGAACCGGGAGCAAGGGGTGGCCTACATCATTTCTCCTAAGGATGAGGGAAAGGAAGTTTAAGATTATGTATACCTTAATCAGTGATTATCGAGATAGGTCAGACTTGAGACAGTCTTTTAACCAGTTGGCCAAAGAGACCTTTGGTATTGATTTTGAAGCCTGGTACCAGGAGGGCTACTGGAATGACAACTACAGGTGTTATTCTTACTTGTATGAGGACCAGGTTGTGGCCAATGTTTCTGTCAACCAATTAACACTCAAGATAGAGGGGCAGGTTTACAAGGCCTTGCAGATCGGAACCGTTATGACCCATCCAGACCATAGAAGGAGGGGACTTGCCTACAAGCTTCTTGATCATGTGATGACCACCTGGCAGGACCAGGTAGACTTCATTTACTTGTTTGGCAATGACCTGGCCCTAGACCTTTATAAGTCTTTTAATATGGTTGAGTTCAGAGAAAATCGCTTCTTTATGAGTCCTGAGGGGATCAATCACAGTGGAAAGGCACGTCAATTAGACTTAAGTAGGAATGAGGATAAGAGCCTGATGGTAAACCTATGCAAGAAGAGGGTATTTGCCTCTGATGGTATTGGTATCCAGGGAGATGACCACCTACTCATGTTCTACTGTAGGCAGTTTTATGCAGACCACCTCTACTATCTTGAAGGGGACCAGGTCATATTGGCGGCTTATGTAGAAGAGGACTGTCTACATCTGGTGGATGTTTTGTGGACCCAGGCCAAGCCCTTAGAAGATTTACTGGGGCAATTGCCCTTTAAGGGCTATAAGACCATTGAGGTGCACTTTAAGCCGGAAGATCGCTTGATTCATGAGACCAGGCCATTAGAAGTAGAAGATCAAACTCTTTTGATTCGATCTGAGGATTTACATATTAAAGAGACCTTTAGATTTTCTAGCTTTTCACATGCATAAGGGGACTGATGTCCCTTTTTTGTTTGCTTAAATTCAGTATATATGTGAGGTCATTAGCATGAAAAGTATAAAAGCACCCACTTCATCTTGTGAAGGGAGTGCTTTTTCTTATAGGTTCTTTAAGGCTTTTTTATGCATGGCTCTTGACCTGAAGACCAGGTATGAGTACCAAACAATAAGGACTGGTACAAGCAAGGCAGGAATGAGTTTCAAGGCAACCAGGGGAAGTTCTGTAAAGAAGGTCTTCCAGAACTCACCACCCTCAAGATTAAATACATGGTCGCTGAACCAGGCATCGGATAATTTGGAATCCTTATATATAGCTGCATATAGAATCATAAAGGTAATGGCTGAGGACGCGTATATAGACCGCATAATCTTATAACGTTCTGTAGCTGACTCCTTAGTTGAAAACATGCTTTGGTCCACTTGGTCCTTTACTGGCAAGAAGTATTGGCGCTTGCTGTCCTTGTGACCTGAGACCTTGTGCCAGCCAAAGTCTTCAAACATAGCCAGGTAGTCTTGGTATTGGTCATCTGTCATCTTTTCTCTGATATCAATTTTATATGAGGCTTGGGCCTTGGCATCCTTTTGGAAAACATATGGACCAAAGTCTTTAACCTCTTTAAGGCTATAACCCTGCTTGGCCATCTTATTCAAATAGGCTTCTTCCTTGTCAATGTCAATAAATAATCTAAATCTCTTCATCTTATTCTCCCTTCAATCTCTTATATAGGTTGGTTAAGTGGATCAGCCTGTCATTCTCCATATCCACTAGGCTCTTACCAGCATCAGTAATTTGGTAAACCTTTCTTCTCCCGGTCTCACTGGGAACAACCTCAATTAACTTTTGCTTGGATAAGTTTTCAAGGGCACCATACATGGTACCAGCGGCAATCCTTACACTACCTTCACTCATTTCCTCAACTTTTTGCATGACCAGATAGCCATGGCCAGGCTCGAAGAGAGATAAGAGTATGTAGTAGGTTGTTTCTGTAAGCGGCAGTTTGCTTGCTAAATTCATGTGACCTCCTATTCAGTCGAACTGTATAGTTGTATTATATACAGTATGACTATACATGTCAACTGTATAGTTGTATTTTTTAAGTCTTTTTAAAAAAGGACCAGACCAAGGAGGGTCTAGTCCAGTTAAATACAGGATTCAACTATTTTACTGCTATTGGTATTTGAATTTCCATCAGTTTATCTTTCCCCTTGAGACCTAAGACCACTTCATAAGCGTCTTCAATAAAGGTATAGCCAGCCTGGTCTAGGGTCTGAAGTATGTGGTCGTAATGGTGGTGGGCTTGGTCGTGGTCGCCATAAAAGCGATAGCAGGCATAGAGACCAGGGTCTACGGTTACCCAACCTGGTAACCTTAAGTCTGGTAGGTCTACAAACAAAAATATTCGATCCTGGCTGTAGTTCCTGTCTCTTAGGTGCTGGTGGGTAATTCCAAGACCGTATTTGCCATGGTAGATTAGGCCGACCTGTCCAGCCTTGGCCTCCAAGTCCTTCAAGGCATGGTGAAGGTCTTGATGGTCCTCCTGGTCTCTGACCAATTCTACCAGGGTTCTACTAGGAAAGGCCTTATAGTCTACACAGTTGAGCTTACCAGTCTGGGCATAGGCCATATGGTCTTCCAGCTGTTTTAACTGCTTCTCCACCTGCTGGAGTTGGTTTATCTTCTGTCGAATAGCCAGCAAGTGATCCTTAAGTCTGTTATGATAATCTACTGAGTTTGCATCTGACAACATGATTTTAATCTCATCTAGACTTAGACCCAGTGACCTGAGGTGAACGAGGGTGTTGAGTTGGTCGAATTGGCTGACATGGTAGTAGCGGTAGTTGGTGCTGGGATCAATGTAGTAGGGTTTAAACAGGCCAATGTCAGCATAGTGTCTTAGGGAGACTATGGTTAAGTTAAACAGTTTGGACATTTTTCCAATGGTATATAATTCTTTCATCTTGACTCTCCTCTTACCTGAGAGTATATCATATAAAATGAAGGAGGTCCTTATGAAACAATACTTACTTAAACACCCTTGGCTACTGGGACTAGCCATTATCACCTTGCTCATGTCAGCTATAGTTGATGTAGCCTTTGCCTTTGTTATAAAGGATATTATAGACAAGGGCACATCAGCCGAGGCCCTGGGGCCAGCCATAGTCTTTGGCTTATTCTTTCTCTTGATAGCCTTTGTGTGCTCTATCTTGAGGAAGTACTGTGAATATACCTATGTAAGACACAGCCTGGTTACCTTAAAGGATGACCTATTTAGAGGCCATATGAGCCAGGAAGTTCTTGAGTTTCGGGCTCGAAATAGTGGTCAATATATGGCTCAAATGACCAATGACATGCTTTTGCTTGAAAAGGATTATATCCTCAACCTACTAGAAATGATAGACAACATCTTTATATTTACAATCTCTCTGACATCAGTCCTGGTTATTAGCTTGCAAATAACGATGGGGATCATGGTCTTAGGCTTTCTTCCCCTGGTCTTTCCGCTTATTTTCAGGCATAAACTCAAGAGGACCAAAGATTACTATGCCCTTAGAATTTCTAAGTTTACAAGCAAAAGTAAGGATTTATATGGTGGCTATGAAGTTATCAAGAGCCATGGAGTCCTAACTCCCATGGCAGACCAGTTTCATGAAGACAATCAAGCCCTGGAGGCGAGTAAGTTTAAAAGCCTCTTTTTAAAGTCCTTGGTCAATAACCTATCTGAATCCTTTGGCCAACTCATGCACCTGACAACCATAGGGATTGGCTCTTACTTTGTTATGGTTGGCGACCTATCCATGGGATCCTTGATTGCAGTATTACAACTCATGGGCTTTATTGTAGGGCCAGCAGTACAGATATCAGACCGGGTGAGCCAGTATCAATCCATCAAGGGAGTCGTTGGGCAGATGGAGGCTTATCTTTGTAAAAGAAAGCCAGGCCAAGGAAGGGAACCAGTATTGACGGAGGCCCTAAGCCTTGACAGGGTCTCTTATTCATATGATGGTAAGAAGGATGTTCTAAGTCAAGTTACCTGGACCATAGAGGCTGGTAAGAAGTATCTGGTCATTGGAAAATCTGGATCTGGAAAGTCTACCCTGGTCAAGCTCCTGCTTAAATACTATAAGGATTTTAGGGGAAGTATACAATTGGATGGTCAGGCCATCCAGTCTTTTGAAGACCACCAATGGTACGGCCTGGTCAAGGTCATTCAGCAAGAGGTTTTTATTTTTGATGACACAATCAAGGAAAACATATGCCTCTATCAGACTTATGGGGATGAGGCCATTATGGCTGTTTTAAAGCAGGTAGGCTTGTATGAGAAAGTTATGGCCTTAGAAGAAGGCATTTACTCAAGTCTAGAAGAGGGGGGACAGACATTTTCTGGTGGAGAAAGGCAGCGAATCGCTATGGCTAGAACCCTCATCCGCCAACCCCAGGTTCTTTTGTTAGATGAAGCCACATCAGCCCTGGACCAAAGAACAACAGACCAGGTAGAAGACTTGCTGCTCAGCCTTAAGGACCAGACCCTTGTATCCATTTCCCATAAGCTCAAACCCGCTACCATGGCAAAGTATGACCAGATTTTAGTCCTGGACCAGGGAAGGCTTGTATCAAGGGGTACCTACCAAGAAATCAGGTATCATAAGGCCTTCCAAGAACTGGTCGACCACACAGCCGAGGTAGCTTGTGGGAAAGGAGATGGGGTGGACTAGCTTATAATTACATGGGGCCAGCAGATGGATTAAGCAGGTGGTTGGCCTCTCTTAGCTTAATTGCAAGGTCTACCTGGGTCTTAAAGTCCAAGTCATCTGTAAAGGGCCCCATCAGGTCTTTGGCCTTGTTGATCCTATAAAGAACTGTATTCTTGTGCTGAAAAAGCTTCTCGGCAGTAACCTTTGAATCACAGCCAACTTGGAAGTATAGTTTCAAGGTTGGGTAGAGGGCTGTTTGGTGGACCTGGTCATAGTTTATGATGGGAGTCAGGAGGTCTCTAGCATAGGTTTGAGCATAGTCTTCCTTGAGCAGGGGGACTAGGACCTTGTAAAGTCCAATAGAGTCATAGGTAACCCAAGACCTGTTTTCCAGTTCTGCAACCGTATAGGCAGTTAGGGCCTGGTGGATGTAGCTTGTGATCTGGTCTAGGTTTGAAAACACCTGACTTTGACCCAAGTAATAGTCCTCAAGGTTTAAGTGGATGAGGGCCATGAGAGACTGGAATAATTGGGTCACTGGTAAGCCATCCTCTTGTGTTCCAATGAAAAGTAAGCCTGACCTTAACTTAATTAGGCTGACCCCAGGATAGGATTTTGTGAGACCTGTGAACCGCTTTAAGTAGCTTATAAGCTGATTAGGGTCATGGTTGCAGGGTTTGATGTAGATGATTTGTCCATAGGGGGCCAGGTTAGGATTGATTTCATTTAAGAGCTGACGCTGTAAATGGACATTGAGCTGACCCTGAAGGATAGATTCTAACTTGACTTCGTATATTTCATGGATGATGTCCGTTTTTAGGGCGCCATTGATGGTGGCAAGTATGTCTTCAATGAAGATATCCTGGAAGGTAAAAATCGGAAAATTGTTCTGGTTGGCATAGGTTATAATAGACTCCGGCAGGGTCTGATAGTAGATGGTTTTAATAAGAAGACCTGAAGCACCAGCCTGAATAATCCCCTTAATGGCTTCAAAAACTAGGTCTGTGTCTGTCCTAGCAACACTGAAGGTAGCTATAATAAGTTCACCCCTCTTAAAAAGATGGTAGGACCGCTCGATGATTTCATGGTCTAGGATACCGACGGCTGTAACTTCATTTGAGTAGCCCGACTTGTTTGTCAGGGAGACAAGGTCCCTGAGTTGGTCTAATTGAATGACTTCTTTAATACGAATGGACATAGGCACCTCCTTGGATTATATACAAATAAAACGTATTTTATTTGTACAGCAAACATACTCGCCTTTATTATACCATGCTAGAATACCCTATGGAGGTTGAATATGAATTCTTTTAAGGCAGATTTTATTTTGCTCTTGGTTGCCCTGTTTTGGGGAACAACCTTTGTAGCATCAAAACTAATATTAACAAGCTTAAGTCCCATGGTCATTATATCCCTGAGGTTTATTTTAGCCCTCTTATTTATGGGACTCATTTTTAGGAAGGATCTTAAGACCCTTGAGACCCATGATTTAAAGGGAGGGTTTCTTGTGGGCCTTATGCTCTTTATTGCATTTTACACCCAATTGGCAGCCTTGAGGTTCACGGACCCTGGCAAGCAAGCCTTCCTGGCTGGAACCTATGTGATTTTTGTCCCCTTTATGGTGTGGTTTATTTATAAGAAAAAACCTGACCTGAAATCCTTTATAGCAACGAGCATGTGTTTTATTGGCATAAGTCTTTTGACCCTAGGAGACCAAATGGCTATGAATCTAGGAGATAGTTTAACGGTCTTAAGTTCAGTCTTCTTTGCTGGCCATATTATAGCGACCAAGCACTTTGTAAAAAGCAGCAGTCCTGTAAAAATTAGTCTGGTACAGTTTGCAACAGTTGCCTTCCTGTCAACAGGGGCTGTCATAATCAGTGGCCAGATACCTGGCCAAATTCAGATGGACGTCTTACTGCCCATTCTTTATCTTGGCTTGGTTTGTACAGGACTGGCTTATTACCTTCAAACCCTAGCACAAAAGTATGCCAAGACCACCCATACAGCCATCATTTTAAGTCTAGAAGCAGTGTTTGGTAGTCTCTTGTCGGTAGTCATAGTTCATGAGGTATTTACCCCTAAGATGATCTTAGGGTCAGTCATTATTTTGGGATCAATACTAGTGGTAGAACTGAAGGTTGAGAGGCAATCTATAGAGAGAGTTGGAGAAGAAAAGGAGATCGTATGAAGAAAGTTTTATTAATCGGTGGGTCAGTTTTAACCGTCTTGGTTTTAGTAGTTGCCCTAGTCCCCCAGTTAAGAATGATGGCAACCGTGAGTTTTTTAAACATGATCACAACCACTAGCTTTGAGGTGGACGCAAACAATCCAGAACACTTACTGGTGTCTGGTGAAATTAACTCAAAATCCTTCAAGCAGTTAAAGGCTGTTATTAAGGAGAATCCAGAGATCACAACCCTTGTCCTATTAGATGTACCAGGGTCACTCAATGATGATGTCAACCTAAAAATGTGTCATTGGATTAGAGACCAGGGCTTTAATACTTACATTAAAAAGGATGGGCATGTAGCTTCAGGTGGAACAGATTTATTTATTGCAGGAAACAAAAGGTACTATGAGGAAGGGGCCAAGCTAGGGGTTCACTCTTGGCAGGATGGTATCAATGAAGCCAAGGACCTGCCTAAGGATCATAAGGACCACAAGATGTTCATTGACTATACTGAAAAGATGTTAGGGAGTGCAGACTTTTATTGGTATACCATCTATGCTGCACCAGCTGCTGACATTTATTATATGACACCAGAGGAAATAGCCAAGTATGGTATGTACACCCATAAGGTGGAATAAAAAAAAAGCTTGATCTCACTTCAGAGACAAGCTTTTTTAGTGTACTAATTGTAGGCTGATATTGTTTAAAATCTTATTGGCCTTAGGATCTTTGTGACCCAATCTCATGTTATCCAAGTCCCAAGTGATATCTGATAAGCCTAAAGAAACATCTTCTGCTACCAATGACTTAACTGACTTGATGATGGCCTTGTATACCTTCTCTTCACTTTCATTGTAGAAGTTAACACCAATACCCTTGTCTGTGTGTCTTAATTTAATGTTTGCTGACATATTGTTCTCCTTTCATCTTGTTTATACTGTGAGTATACACCCAGGATATCAAAAAACAAGAGGAAAACTTGGGAAAACGGTATCCATTTGCAGGAAAACGGTGTCTTGTTTTCCTGAAAACATTTTCCTAAAAAAAACAAGCCCGAGGCTTGTTAAGTGTTTTCGATAATTTCAATTTCAAAGTAATCAAAACTGATGCTTTCTATAAAGTGGTGGTCCATAAATCGAGACTTACCAATCATCTTTAATTCACTGTGGTTATCACTAAACCACATGGGCTTTTGTAAGTCAAATTGGTAGCAGAGACTTTCGACTCCCTGTAGGACCTTATCCTCGTAAGATAAATTATCTTGGTCTAGCTCAAAAACCAGGTCTCTTACAATATCGTTGTTTTTATATATTTTACCCCATAATCTGAACATCTATATCTCCATCTTCATTAAGTAACGGTAAGTGGTCGTCCTTGTAATTAAGGACTAGATAAGTATAGCGGATAAAGGATGAAAAGTAAAGATGGGTCTAACTAGGCATGTTAACCATAAAGAGACGACCACCCTTACATGAGGGAAATCGTCTTTTTTATTGTCGTCATAAGGGATTCGTCTTTTGCAGACTCATCAACTTAAACCCTAGGCTAGGTCAGGTGAACTTAACATAATAGAAGATACAAACTCTATTGGATGACTCCAAACAAGAGTTTAATTGTCAGGGAATTGTTTTTAAGCTTACTTGGACCGGCCCATTTGCTCTTCAAGTTGAGAAATATCCTCTAGGTTTCTGTAGTAGTCGTATTCCGCCTTGTAAGATTCTTGGTCGTAAAGGTCAGGGCAGGATGTATAGTAGCCTGTTTGCTCATAGTGGGCAACGATTTTTTCTTGTCTCTTATGCTCTATGAAAATATCAACAATTTTATAGAGTTCATATAGGGCAATCAGGACAGGAAGGGGCAGGAAGTTGATAAAGGCCTTATCCCACCAGGTCATTAAAACAGAAAATGCTACTGTGACCAAAAACACACCCAAATGCATTTTATTGATAAACTTACTGTTAGCATGTATGAAGGGGTGTCTGAGGTTTTTCTTGTAACACGATTTACAGATGAATTTTTCTTCTTCTAACACATAAGTGACATACTTTTGCTCGTTTGCAGTCATTTCCTTTTCGCAATAGGCGCAGGCTATTGTATGGTCAGTCATAGTTACCTCCCTTAATCATATATTAATATTTTATCCCAAATGCTTATGTCTAAAACAGGTTAAACGCGAAAGTGCATTTGGATTACATGAAAGTGTAAAGAAAAGTCTTAAAGGACTATAAAGATGGAGAGAATGACTTGAAGTTACACAATAGATTAGTTAGAATAAAACTAATTAATGGAGGACTTATGATATTACAACGACTATACCAGGCCTATGACGCCTTATGTGACCAAGCCTTGAAGCAGTATGTGTCCAAGACTAGCCTGAATCACTTTACCCTTAACCACTACCTGTATTTACATGCGATTGATGAACTGGACCAACCCAGCTTGAGTGATATTGCCAGTCACCTTGAAATCAGTAAACCGTCTACAACTGTTATGATCAACAAGTTTATGAAGGAGGGCCTAGTAGACAAAATTCCCTCTCTGCAAGATCGGCGTCAGGTTTACATTGAGTTGACTGACTTGGGCTTAAAGGTGATTCATTTGGAAAGAGATGCCTTCATAAGCAACATGAACCAGGTGTTAGACAGGCTAACAGAGGAAGAACAAGGGCTTATGCTTCAATTATTGGAAAAGGGATTAAATTCTTAATCCCTTAAAAAGAAGAAAAAGATTAGTTAGAAACTAACTAACTGGAGGACGTATGCATACTGAAACAAATTTTATGCTGAATTTAACCCTTTTATTGATGGGGGCAGGCATAGGGGGGATTTTGGCTAAACAGTTGGGGCAATCCAAGGTTCTTGGTCAAATTCTAGCTGGAATTCTCCTCGGTCCCTCGGTCTTATCCTTGGGGACCTCGACCGACTTTATAAGTCATCTGGCTGAAATAGGTGTTATTCTACTCATGTTTTTAGCAGGACTGGAGACAGAAGTAGACGGGCTTAAGAAATCCTTTGATAAGTCTTCCTGGATTGCCCTAGGGGGGATCTTGCTTCCCTTTGTGATGGGATTTGGTGTCATCTACTTCTATAAGGGAGACTGGACTCTAGGAGAGGCTGTCTTTACAGGGGTTATGTTAACAGCTACCAGTATGGGGATTGCCATATCTTCCTTAAGCGACCAAAAGCTAATGAAGACACCAGTAGGGATGGGGTTCTTAGGGGCAACCATCATAGATGATGTAGCAGGGGTGATCATTCTATCGATCACCCTAGGACTCTTTGGCCAGTCCAAGACCAGTATCCTACTTTTAATCAGTAAAATTGTGGTCTTTTTTATCCTGATTCTTTGGCTCATGAAGTTTGTGGCCCCAAAAATCAATAAGAATATTAGGTACTTGGACAAGCTTAAGTCCAGTCATCTCTTAGCTGGTTCTATATTGGCTGTCCTCCTGTTTGGTATTATGTCCTCTGAGTTTGGTCTAGCAGCAATCATTGGAGCATATTTTGTTGGTCTCATCCTATCACAAACGAAACTGAGACATAAGGTGACCAGTGAAGTTGAAAAATTTGGTGTCAGCTTCTTTATTCCCCTCTTCTTTATCAACATTGGTATATCCATAGACCTGTCCTCAGTCATAGACCACTGGCCCCTGGCAGTCTTGATAACCCTGGTTGGACTGGTATCTAAACTGGTTGGTTCTAGCCTAGGGGGAAAAATCTCGGGTCTTACAAAAAAAGAGTCCCTACAAATTGGGATCAGCATGATGCCTAGGGCAGAGGTTACCTTAATCATAGCCAACTTGGGACTGAAGACGGGCTTAATTGGCCCAGATGTATATAATGGGGCTATCTTGTTGGTATTGACTTCATCTCTTGTGACGCCTATAGCCTTAAAAATAGCCTGTAGGCAAAAAACTGGTTACAAGCAAAAAAGACTAGCTTCTTAGGTCACTAGGAGAATAAGCGATCATCTCATATGACGGATTGGGAAGTGTTTATAGCTAAAACAAGTAAAAAAGACTTTGTCAGCTGCAAATGGTGTTATTATCCCTATACTTGTTGTAAAATAATAGTATTGGTGAAATAACTCTTGCCCTCGCAATCAGCCTTTCTAAGTTTGAACTTAGAAGGAAGCAAGGTCGCTTGCTTTGAGGAAAAAACAGCTGATAAGTGACTTAGATAAGTCAAAGGAGAACATATGCATTTAAAGGAAAAATGGTTGGCTGATGAAAACCAATCAATGAAGGGGTGGGATTTTTCCCATATCGAGACCCGGTGGTCAGAAGAAGGTCTTCCCTTCGACTATAGGACCAGTGTCCTAAATCACCTGGATTCCACTATGACCCTATTGGATATGGGCACAGGCGGTGGAGAGTTCTTATTGAGCCTGAATCATCCTTACCAGCTAACCTACGCAACAGAAGGCTATCGGCCAAATTATGACTATTGTGTGGAACAATTGGGTCCCCTTGGAATTACAACCAAGTATATTGACAAGAAGGATCATATTCCTTATGAGGACCAACTATTTGATATGGTTATCAACAAACATAGCAGTTATAAGTTAGATGAAGTCAAGAGAGTCCTGAAACCAGGTGGCCTTTTCATTACCCAGCAAGTTGGAGCTTATAATAATAGGTCCCTGTCCCAGGAGTTTATCAAGGATTTTGAACTGCCTGCTAAAGACAATAAGTTGAAGGTCCAAGAAAGACTTTTTAAGGAGGAGGGGTTTGAGATTCTTGACCAAGGAGAGGCCTTTCCAGAGCTCAAGTTTTATGATATAGGTGCCCTGGTCTTTTTCTGTAAGAAAATAATTTGGGAGTTTCCTGATTTTTCAGTGGACCGCTACTATGATCAGCTGCTTGATCTTCACAGGAGATGTCAAGCTGACGGTTATATATCCAGCAAGGAGCACCGCTTCTTCATCGTGGCTAGAAAAGAATAAAAGAAAAGATTTCTCAAAGAGTTACTAAGGTAACTCTTTTTTCTATGTCCCTCTATTAGACTATAGAAAAGGAGGCGTTTGTATGGATATATTTACATTAGGATTTTGGGGAGTAGGAGGGGCCCTAATGGCCCTTGCTTGGATGAAAGGACCAAAGGAAACCCAAGAGGCAATGAAAAAGTCAAGGGGGATGATGGGGCATATGATCGGTGATATATTAGGGGTTATCTTGCTCATTGGCTTGATCCTGGCCCTGGTGCCAGCAGCTAGGATAGAAGGGGTCTTGGGAGGCAGTCAGGGCGCCTTGTCTACCCTAATGGGGGGAATCATAGGCAGTGTGACTTTGATTCCAGCCTTTGTGGCCTTTCCCCTGGTGGGCTCTCTGGTAGATGCTGGTGCCAGTATGGTTCCCGGTGTAGCCTTTCTCACCACATTGACCATGGTTGGTCTAGTCACATTTCCCTTGGAGAAAAAGTATTTTGGGCTCGAGTTTGCCCTTTATAGGAATGGCTTGAGTTTCTTAGCTGCCATGGGTATAGCCTTTATAATGGGAGGTGTCTTGTCATGATTAAAAATAATAAACTACTTGTTGGCATGATAGGCTTCTATGGTCTACTTATTGCATTTAAGGCAGACCTGGGCCTAGTGGCCTTGAAAAACACATCCTACTATTTGTTTGAACTGGTGACCATTTTACCGGTTATATTTATGATGACTGTAGCCATTGAGGTTCTCATACCAAAAGAGTGGATAGTCAATCAATTGGGTGACCAGTCTGGTCTCAGGGGGCTTGGCCTGGCCTTTGCCCTGGGTAGCCTGTCTGCAGGGCCTATATATGCGGCCTTTCCCATTGGTAAATCCCTCCATGAAAAGGGGGCCAGCCTGAAAAATATTGTGGTCATCTTGAGCGCTTGGGCAGTGATTAAGGTGCCCATGCTGGCTAACGAAGCCAAGTTCTTGGGCCCTAAGTTTATGGTCAGTCGTTGGCTCTTAACCCTGGTTGCTATTCTTATAATGGGTCAAGTCATGACCTGGCTCAAGGTTCCCATTAAGGGGGAGGATGACCAGGATTCATTTGGTGTCAACCAGTCCTTGTGTTTAGCCTGTGGCGTGTGTGTGAGAGGGATACCCGACTTGTTTCAGGAGACCAGGGAAGGGGTCTGTCTAAAAACTTCTGACCTGAAGAAGCTAACCAAGGAGGAAATGGCTTGTCTTGAAAAAATAAAAGATCAATGTCCCGTAGGGGCCATTAGTCTATAGGCTGGTGATAAAACTAAAGTCAAGTATATGGATCAGCTTGGCATCATAGGTGATGATCCCTTCTTGCTTCATGAGTTGTAGTTGTCTAGACAGGGAGGTTCGACTGACGCCAAAGTGTTCTGCTAGGGCCTTCTTGGTCATGGTCAGACGAATAGGGTTTTGTCCCTGGGCCTGGTACTGGCTATAGATGTAGCCTAGAAGACTCTGGCGAATGGTTCGGCTGGTCCTATTTTTCATCCGTGTGACAATATATTTAGATTGGTCTGAGATGATCTGGATAAAGGCAAGCATGAAGTCCTTATGCGTGTCACACAGGTCCTCAAGGCTAGCCTTGCTGATGATATAGACTTCTAAATCCGTTAGGCTTGTGATGGTTAGGGGGTAGGTGGGCTGGCTTGAAAAAATCAAGTTGCCACCAATAATATCACCAGGTGTAAAGGTTTTTATGGTCATCAAGTGGCCGCTTGTATCAATTCTTTCCACTTGTACCTGGCCCTTTTGTATGATTTCAACTTGCTGACAGGGGTCACCCTCATTATGGACCAGGACCCCCTTCTTATAAGTCCTTTTGATGATTTTGCCCTGGACCTGATAGGTCTCAAGAATTTTAGGGTCCAACTTACTCATTATGGTCATAGACTTTCTCCTTAGGCTAATAAATACTTATGATAGCTACCTACATTTTACGCCATAATAGTTGGTCTGCCTATAAACTACATGAAAATACCCTGGACAACTTGTTGAGGGGGAAAATATTTCTTGTTATACTGGACCAAAGAGAAGATAATTTTTTTGAAGTTGAAAGCTTAGACATTAAGGAGGACCTGTTGATACTGGTGATTAGAGCAAGTAATAGAAAGAGTGGTAAATCCAATCAAATGATTGATCGTATTCTTAAGGACTTGAATCAAGCATATAAGACTTATGATTTAAATCAGATGAAACTCAAGGGGTGTACAGGCTGTGGTGCCTGTAAGAAGATGGATGATTTTTGTGTGATTCAAGATGACCTAAAAGCCTTCTTTGACGACCTCAAGACTGCTGACCGGGTTATCTTTGGCAGTCCTAACTTCATGGGGACCATTAATGGACAGATGAAGATGGTTTATGACCGTCTCTTTTGCTTAACCCATGGTGAGAAGAAGCATAAAATCAGTCATCTTAAGGCTGGAGCCCTTGTTATGGGTCAGGGCTATGAGGACAAGGCTTACTATAAAGAGGCATACAATAAGCTTGTTGAGGGTATGGCTTACTTGCTTAACAGCCCCTTAGAACTAATGGTCTGTACCAAGCCCCAAGGGGAAGACCAGGCTGATTTTAGGGCTTTTATGGAGAAAATTAAATAATCAAGTCCCCCTTATTTGTGGTAAGGGGGACTTTCTTAATCTTCAAGAGATATGTAGTAGGTGATGACTTGCTTGCCTTGTTCATGAACTTCATAGTCCTCTTGGTCGGCTAATTGGTAACCAGACTCAGGCAGCCAAACCCCATTGATATAGTCATAAGCAGGTCGGTCTATGACTTGACCATTGAGTAACTTTTGGTCCTTATGATAGGTAAAGACAGCATATTTGCCACCCGGTATATGCTTAATGACCAGGTCACCTCCTAGGTCTTCATCCTGATGAATCTTGCCATAGTAGTAGGTATACTCCATGTCTTCATGAGGGCTATGGATGTCCTCAATGTCAAAGTCGTAGGTTGCAATATAGAGCTTGTCCTTGGCTTTTAATTGGTGGTCTTCAAAGGCCAAGCGGGTGGCCTTCATGGACTTAAACTTGTCTGTCACGGGACCGGTGATCTTCTTTTTGCAGGCTATGATCGTTTTTGGATGTTCTTGTACAATATTTACCTTCATGGTGCATACTCCTTTCATATAAGAAAGCAGATTTATTTTTTCGAACAAATGAATACTAGGTGCCTGACTTAGATGAGAGGGTAAGACTCGATACTCAGCCTTGAACCGCCGAGTAAAGGCCTCGTGAGACTCATATCCATAGTCCACGGCTACTTGCAGGATGGTTGATTTCCTTGTAATAAGGTCTCTACAAGCCTCACTCAACCGTCTCTTTCTAACATAGGCCATGGGGGTCATCCCGGTCATGCCCTTGAAGATCCTATAGAATTGGGAAAGAGAATAGTTGATGTGATGAGAGATGGCTTGGAGGTCCAAATCATCTCTCAGGTGGTCCTCCATGTAGTTGATGGCATCTTGCATAAGTAAGTAGTAGTTCATGTGTCCCCCTTCTGCCTTCTAGTTAATCATAGGATAAGTTCAAGGGCAAGGTTTGATTTTTTTTGTCATGATTCACAATCTTCACTTGGTAATTGTTTATATAAACTGATGAATTGAATTGCAAGATAGCCTATCTTCTCCTATACTTAACTTGTGACTAAGAATTTGAGGGGGATAATGTGTTAAAGAAAAAGAGTATATTACAGTATAGTATTTTGGGAGTCTTCCTGGTGGTCTTCTTTGGTGTGACCTATTATTTAAATCAGCCTGTTCAAGGAGAACATCCAACAGCCTTCAGTAAGATTGTTTATGAAAAGGCCATTGTTAAAGAAATTGTATTTGATCAAGCAGCAGAAGATGAGTGGACAGAAGGTCTTAGGGTTGGTAGCCAAGGGGTACGACTGACCATTGATAGTGGTGAATACAAGGGCATGGACCTGGATGCCATCAACTATATGGCAGCTTACAATAATGTAGACTTGAAAGAAGGCTCACGGGTTATCGTGCAGCTGGACTATGATACAGAGGGCCGACTTTATGTTGTAGACCTCAAGTACCATGACCGATCATTTATGTTATGGGGACTCCTAGGTCTCTTCATGGCCTTGATGATTCTCTTTGGAGGCAAGAAGGGCTTGTCAGCCTTATTGGGTCTTGCCTTTACCATTTTTTCTATTTGGTTCTTCTTAATCCCTCTCATCAAAAGAGGATTTCCGGCTATACCAGCGGCAGTGATACTGGTTTCAGTGACAACCTTTGTATCCTTAATTTTCCTTAACGGTTTTTCCAAGAAGACCATGGGAGCAGTTATCGGTTGTGTGGGTGGTGTGACCATAGCTGGCCTAATTGCCCACCTGGCTGGCTTGATGTCACCTATTAATGGCTTCAACATGCCCGAAGCGGAAGACTTGATTTTAAGGTCTGCCGAGAATGTTAAGATAAGTGGCCTCCTAGTCAGTGGTATTTTAATTTCTGCCCTAGGGGCTGTTATGGATATTGCCCTCATGATAACTTCAGCTATATCAGAGCTTAAGGACATGAATCCCCAGGCCAAGCGGGTAGACCTCTTTAAGTCTGGTCTAAATATTGGTCGAGATGGGATGGGTACCATGGCAAATACTTTAATCTTGGCCTTTGCAGGGACTTCGCTCAATACCCTGATCCTTCTAAGAACCTATGACTACCCCTTCCTAAGAATCATTAATAGTGACTTGATGGTTCTAGAAATTGTTCAAGGCCTCTCAGGGTCAATAGGTATCGTTTTAACTGTGCCTCTGGTAGCTGCTCTGGGTGCCTACATGTTCACTAACGGTAAAAAAACCGTCTAAAAGTCTTATGAATCACAGGAATATCCTGTGATTTTTTTGTTTGGGAAACTTGGAAAAATTTAACACAACCTTTGCAATCACTTAACTTTAAACAATTATAATAGGCTTACAGGGCAAGGATATTATTAAGAATTAGTAATAATCACTAAATTCCCATAGAATAGACTGTAATAATTGCTAATTCTTAATATTTAGAATATAATATTAAGGCAAGATAATTTTAGAAGAAAGCGTTTTCTTTTAAAAGGGGTTATGCAGGAATAACCTGTATAAAAACAATGATATAGGGGAGGTAACATGAAAAGATTGTTATCATTGGTTATGGTATGTGTGATGCTGATTGCATCTATACCAGCTGGTTCTATTTCATTTGCTGAGACAAGCACACTTATGACTATTACAGAGGCTAAAGCAGCTGCTTTAGACACGGATGTAAGCGTTAAGGGAATTGTGTCGTATGTTTCAGGTAAGAATGTTTACATTCAAAATGAATCAGATGCCATTGCGCTCCGTTTAACAGCGGATGCAGAAAATCTGGCTATTGGGGATGAGATCATCGCTAAGGGTCAAAGGGGTTACTATGGTGGAGTTATTCAAATTTCTGACGTTAATGAGTCAGATATTGAAAAACTGGCATCAGGTAAAGCGGTTCCAAGTACTGGAACTGTAACGATTGCTCAAATATTAGAAACACCAGAAGGTAAGACACCTGGATACAACCATATGTGTGAGATTATCACTCTAACTGGTATCCAAGTGACAGGTGACAAGTCTTTAGAACAAGACGGCGCATCTATCAGTACTTACCCAGGGATTGACCTTGAAGGGGCAGGCCTTGTAATTGGTGATTATGTAGATGTACAAGTAAGAGTAAACGCTTATAAAGAAGCGGTTCAAGTAGAGGTCCTTACAATCAACAAGGGTCAAGCGCCTGGCGATTCTATGGCCATTACAGATGCTAAGGCTGCAGATTTAGATGCAGAAGTGACAGTTAAGGGGATTGTTTCTTACGTTTCAGGTAAGAATGTTTATATCCAAGACAGCCAGGCAGCTATTGCCTTACGTTTATTTGCTGATGCAGAGAACCTAGCAGTGGGTGATGAAATCATTGCCAAGGGCACAAGAGGCTACTATGGTGGTGTGATTCAAATTTCTGCTGATGAAGCGGACATTGAAAAACTAGCATCAGGTAAAGAAGTTCCAAGTACTGGAACAGTAACCATCGCTCAAATCTTAGAAACACCAGAAGGTAAGACACCTGGCTACAACCATATGTGTGAGATCATCACCCTAACAGGTATCCAAGTGACAGGTGACAAGTCTTTAGAACAAGATGGTACATCAATTAGCACTTACCCAGGGATTGACCTTGAGGGGGCAGGCCTTGCAATTGGTGATTATGTAGATGTACAAGTAAGAGTCAATGCATATAAAGAAGCTGTTCAGGTAGAAGTTCTTACAATCAACAAGGGTCAAGCACCAGCTGGTTCTATGGCCGTTGCAGATGCTAAGGCAGCAGAATTAGATGCAGAAGTAACTCTTAAGGGGATTGTTTCTTACGTTTCAGGTAAGAATGTTTATGTCCAAGATAATCAAGCAGCCATCGCTCTTCGTTTATCTGCTAATGCAGAAAACCTAGCAGTGGGTGATGAAATCATTGCCAAGGGTACAAGAGGCTACTATGGTGGTGTCATGCAAATTTCTGCTGATGAAGCAGATATTGAAAAGCTATCATCTGGAAATGACCTACCTGACCTAGGTAAGGTTTCTATAGAAGAAATTCTTGCAACACCAGAGGGTAAGACTGTTGGTTATACCCACATGGCTGAGGTACTAGACCTAACAGGGATTAAAATTGTAGACAAGTACACCTTATCTCAAGATGGGGTGGAAATTGGTACTTATCCAAGCATTGATTTAGAAGCTGAAGGATTAGCTGAGGGTGATTTCATTAACATCCGTGTAAGAGTGAATGCTTATAAGGAAAAGGTTCAAGTTGAAATTTTAAGCTTAGAAAAAGGGGAAGACCCTAATAAGCCGATTTCGTTAAAAGAGGCCCTAGCCTTAGAGTCAGGGACTGAAAATGTAACTGTAGAAGCACAAATTGTATACTTTGCAACCAACTATGGTAACCCAGTTCTTCAAGCTGAAGTAGAGGGCAAGGTTTATGGTTTATACGTATACGGAGCAGCTCCTGAAGGAGCTAAAGTAGGGGATACGGTAAGAATGAAGGGGACCTTCAAGATTTACAATGGTCTACCGGAGTTAGTATCAGTTGTATACTCTGAAATCATTTCTTCTGGCGACAACATGGAGCCACAAGTGATGACTATTGAAGAAATAAAAGAAACAGGCCTAGAAAACTTAGGTTTATTTGTAAAAATTAAAGATGTTACCTTAGGCGACTACAATGGTTCTGGTTCAACAACTATGACTGATGCTACAGGTACAATCTCTATTTATAAGGCAACTAGCTATCCTGTTTTAGTAGAAGCAGGCGACCTTGTAGACTTATATGCTATGATTTCAGCCTATAAGACAAGTGTTCAATTAGTTGTTGGTAACAAGGCTGACAACGGTTATAACATTTATGAAGTTGTTAATGATACTAAGGCACCTTTGATGACTTTAAATGATACCTATGCTGATGCTAAGACCGGTATGGACTACACTGTAAGTGTTAATGTTCAAGATAACCTAGCGGTTGAAAAGGTTGAGGTATCTTACACGATTGGTGAGACAAGTGTCGAAGCCAAGGCTATGACTTATGATGCAGAAAAAGCGGCTTATATCTTCACTGTACCAGCTGCTGAAGTTGTAGGTACAGCAAGTGATATTACATTTACCTTTAAAGCATCTGATGCTGCTGGTTTAGAAACAACAGATTCAGTAACAGTAGCCATCGACAATAAGCCACAGATTACAGAAGTATTACCAGCTAGAAATGCAAATCTAGCCAATAACAATACACCAACCATCAGTGCGTCATTACACAATGCGGGTACTGAACCAGTGGTAACTTTAAGCCTGAAGCTTGATGATCAAGTGATTATCCAAGATAAAGTTATGACTGCTAAAGAAGCAAACAAAATATATGAAATGACAACAGATGAACTGGCTGATGGTACTTACACAGCAAGTATCACTGTTAAGAGAAGTGATGACCTTGTTAATACAACAACTTGGAAGTTTGTGATTGGTTCTCAACAATACAAGCACTTCTATGGTCAATTACACTCTCATACAGCTGAGTACTCAGATGGTTCTGGTACCCTAGCGGATGGTTTAAACTATATCAAGAACCTTCCAGTAGATGAAAACATTGACTTCTTATCATTTACAGATCACTCGAACTACTTTGATTCAAAGGATGCTTCTAATCCTAAGGAATCTTTAAATGACAAAACAAAAATGACACCGGCTTCTTTATTAAAGTGGAACACTTACAATGCTGTAATGGACGCTTTCAACCAAGAAAATGCTGGTGAACGCGTTGCTCTTTCAGGCTTCGAGATGACATGGTCAGGTGGTCCTGGTCATATCAATACTTTTAACTCTCCAGGTCTTGTAAGTAGAAACAACAGTGAGCTTAACAACAAGTCGGCGGATGCTGGTTTAAAGGCTTATTATGAAATCTTAGCAGCAAACACGGATCCATTAGCAAACCTATCACAGTTTAACCATCCTGGTAAAACATTTGGTACATTCTCTGATTTTGCATACTGGACGCCAATTTATGATAACAAGATGGTTGCAGTTGAAGTTGGTAACGGTGAAGGTGCCATTGATTCTGGTGGATACTTCTCATCTTATGCAGAGTACACAAAGGCACTGGACAAGGGCTGGCATGTAGCGCCAACAAACAACCAAGATAACCACAAGGGTAAGTGGGGGAATGCCAACACTGCTCGTACAGTCATTATTACAGATAACTTATCAAAAGAAGGCCTATTAACTGGTCTTAAGAACATGTCTGTATATGCAACAGAAGATAAGAACTTAGAAATCCAATACACAGTGAACGACCAAATGATTGGTTCAATCATTGGTGAAGTACCAAGTCAAGACTTAAAGTTCAATGTAAGCATCAACGACCCAGATGCAGATGACCTTATCTCTAAGGTTGAAATCATCTCTAATGGGGGTCGAGTGGTAGCTAGCGAAAGCTTCGAGTCTGCTAGCGTTGACTGGGCATTTGAATTACCGTCACTACAAGGTTACTACTATGTAAGAGTAACTCAAGCAGACAAGCATATGGCTGTTACAGCACCAATCTGGATTGGTCAAGCACCACTTGTAGGTATCTCATCATTTGAGACTCAAACTAAGTTACCTGTAACAGATGAAGCCATGGACTTTACAACCACTTTATTCAACAATGAAGAAAAACCTGTTACGCTTAAGACAGTAACTTATTCTTTAAATGGTGAAGTGATTAAGACAGAAACATTAGACCAAGCTCTAGAAGCAACAAGTACAGCTAAGTTATCTTATAGTCACACAGCAAGCGAGTCTGGTGACATTGAGTTAACCGTTACAGTTGTTGTTGACGTAGATGGTCAAGAAAAATCATTTGAGCAAAAAGTTAAAATGTATGTGCGTGATGCAAAGAGCCTAGTTTATGTAGGTATTGATGCCAGCCACTACAATGAATATGTTAACGGTAACTACAAGGATTCTATGGGCAACTTTGCCAATATGGCAGTGAAGTCTGATGTTCGTGTGGTAGAGTTGAAGACATCTGAAGAGTTGATCGCTGCAACTCAAAACGATCAATTTAAGATGTTGATCTTCACACCTCCAACAAGAAGAAATGGTAATGCCTTCTTATTAGACTATAAGAATTATAGTGACGAAGAAATCGCCGCTATTAAGGCCTTTGCTGAAAAGGGTAACACCGTTATCGTAACAGGCTGGGGTGACTATTATGAGTCATATACTGAGTTCTCTGATGGAACCAAGCATGACCTGCCAAAAGATATGCAAATGTCAGCCCAACAAAACAAGTTACTTGAAGCCCTAGGGTCACAAGTAAGAGTATCTGATGATGAAATCAAGGATGATGAAATCAATGGTGGTCAACCACAGAGACTTTACTTCACTAAGTACAACTTAGAAAATGAGTTTGTTAATAGAGTGAACCCAGAGGAGCAAGTTTATTCAAATTACGGTGGGGCTACTATCTACACTGTGGATGGTGATGGCCAACCGAGTACCCTTATTCCATCAACTGTATCACCAATGGTTTACTCGTTCACATCTTCTTACTCAGCAGATGATGATAAGGATGGTACAACAGGTATTGATGGGGTCATGGTTCCTAAGTATAATGACAAGTATATGATTTCTGCTTCTGAGAAAGTAACTTATGACAATGGTAATGTTGCAACAATTATTGTTGCAGGTGCTGCCTTCATGTCAAACTTTGAGATTCAAGCAGTATTAGATTCATATGCAACACCAGATTACTCAAACTTCACTATTTTAGATGCAATTGTAAAGTCAATCAATGTAGTAGAAATCACAGATATAGCAGACGTTCACAAGGCTGAAGAAGGTGAAAGATTCACAGTTGAAGGGATTGTAACGTCAAACGCTTCTGGTTTTGATAAGGATACAGCATTCTTTGACTCAATCTACATCCAAGATTCGACAGCGGGTATTAACCTATTCCCAGTTTCTGGTGTGATTCAAGCCGGTCAAACTGTACGCGTTAAGGGGATTACAAGCTCTTATAACGGTGAGCGTCAATTAAATGTGACGTCAATTGAAATTATCGATCCTAAGGTTCAAGCCCTTCCAACGCCTCTTGACTTAACAAGTGCTCAGGCCGCGACTGGTGCTAACCTAGGTAGCCTAGTAAAGGTAAGTGGTACCATTACTAAAATTGAAGAAGTCAACAATGTTGTTGAATCTATCTTTGTGAAGGATGCATCAGGTGAAGAGGCAAGAGTCTTCATTGATGGCTATATCACAACGGATTCAAAGATCAAAGACTTAGCAGTAGGTAATACCTTAACTGCAGTTGGTTTATCTTCAATCTCTACAGAGGGTCCAAGAATTAGAGTTAGAGATCGTGGGGATGTTATTTGCTCACCAGAGGCGGATACATTTGATTATGTTGTAGTAGCGGGTGATGTTTTATGGAAGATTGCTCAAACATACAAGATGACCATTGATCAAATCGTTGATATGAACGGTATCGAAAACCCAGACCTAATTTATGTAGACCAAATCTTAAAGTTAATCAAAGAATAAAATCAAAGCAGCGTCGGTTATCCGGCGCTGTTTTTATGTCTTTTCTTGCTAAGATTTACTTGTTACACTAGAAGAAGAAAAAAAATATTTTTTTACCAACCTTTTTTCGAAAGCGGTGTCTATCTTTATGACAAGTGGTTAGAGGAGGATGTATGACAAGAGATAAAGAGACTGTGGAAGCCCTCATAGAGACGTATATAAAGGATATTTACGCCTTCCTAGTCAAGAAGACAAAAAACCTTCAAGATGCTGAGGACTTGAGCCAGGACCTTGGATTAAAGATATACAAGACCCTCATGAGTGACCGGGTCATTGAAAAAGTTGACAAGTATATTTGGTCCATGGTCCACAATGGCTTAAAAAATTACTATCGTCAGAATCAAGTGAGCCTCGTGGGTATCCACCAGGTCCCCCAGGACCTATCGACTGGTGACTTGGGACCGGACCAAACTCTCATTAAGTCAGAAAGTGAAAAGAAGATTCATCAGGCGATTGCCTACTTGTCCAAGACCCAAAGACGGGTCTTGATCCTCTACTACTATGAGAATAAACGACAAAAGGACATTGCTAGACACCTGGGCATTCCCCTGAATACTGTTAAGTGGCACCTGGGTGAGGCTAAAAGTCTGCTGAGAAAGGACATGGTAAAGATGAAAGACCAATACTTAAAATTTAACCCCATAGAGTTTGATAGACTATGGATGATTGGAGCCCTAGGTAGGGCGGGAGGGCCTGACAAGATTCTTAGGTCTAGCCTGGCACAGAACATCATTTATTTAACATGGCAGGAGGGCAAGACCATCCACCAGATGGCAGATCTCTTAAATGTATCACCGGTATTTATTGAAGACGAGGTCGATTTTCTCTTGAATCATGGTTACCTCAGCCAGGATAAGAAGACGTATCTGAGCCAGGTCATGATTGAGGCTCTTGACATAGACAAGCTTGAGACCTATGACGAGGTCTGCCGTCAGGCAGGCCAGCTATTGGCTGGAGACCTTTATGACCGACTTGTAGCAAGTGGCCTTCTAGATCATCCTGACTTGCAGGGACCCAAAGACCACAACTTCAGAGCATGGAGTCTTATTGCCTATATTTTGGGACATTCATCAGAAGCAGGCGTATCCTTCAATGACCTGACCAGCATAAGACCAGATGGAGGCCAGTATATAGCCTGTGCTAGCCTGCAAATAGCGAGTGGCCCCCTTCCTAGGGTCTATACAGACCTGCAAGAGACCGTGGGGCCCCTTTGGAATCAAAAGAATGGTTTAAAGATTTGGGAACTCATCAGTCCCTGGAATGGGCGGGAGATTGACTTAGAAGCCTATAGTGGCCAGATAGCCTATGACCTGGACCTTTTGAATGGCTACCTACAAGGCCGTGACCTTTCACCAGAGGCCAGTGCTCTTGTCATAAAAAAGGCTTATATGGGTCTTGAGGGAGGAGAACTGATTCTAAATGTGGTAAGGATTGCCAGCCAAGACCTCCATAATGCTTTAGTTGATCTTGGCCTTCAAGTGAGAGCAAAACATAAAGAGCGTCTAGAAGACTTAAGACAAGACTACAGACGTCTTGCCCTCAAGCGTGTACCCAAGCGCCTTCACCTGGTCCATGAGTTTATGTTCTCTAACTTATTTTCTACAGATGGGGTTTTTATCAACCACTGTTATGAAAGTCTTCTATCCAGTGGACGCTTAAGGACCCTTGAGGATAAGAGCAAGGCTTCCTTGTTGAGAGTTCTAGTAGGGGAGGGGGAAACATGTTAAGAGTCAGTGTTAACCAGACCAGTAATTTTATTTACCATGTGCTATCAGTGGCTGGCATAGGCTACGACAATGCTTATGGTAGGGCTTATAGGTCCCTTCATAAGCCAGACCACCTGGATAGGCTAAAGGCTCATGAGGACCTTCTAAGGGTGGAAGGGGGCCAACATTGTGGCAGGCTGTATGGTCTTCTTGTAGCCAAACCAGCCTGTGCAGAATCCTATGACCAACTCAGGTATTACTACCAAAACCTTCATGACTTGTTTAGTTTAAAAGATCCTGTCCTAGTGGGCCGGATGTATCCAGACCTTGGAGATGCCTTTTTAGATCCCAATATCCAGGATTGGCCCTCTGCTTATATGTTCTTATGGGACTGGCTCGGTCAAGATGCGGACTTAATTCTTGACTTAGTCTCTATATTCCAGGAGGCCTTAGTGACATATGAGACCCTCATATGGCCCCAGGTTGAGGGGGAATTATTGACCTATAAGAGGGATTTAGAGGCCTGTCTGCCTGAGGATTTAGAAAGCAGTTGGGAAAAGCTACTGGGCCAGGGACTTAAGGATGACTTTAATGTTTTAATCTGTCAGGGTCTGGAAGGTGGTGCACAAGCCATAGATATTTCTCCAAGCAAGGATGTGTTTGGTATAGACCAGGCCTGTCATGACCTGATGACTTTTATCAGCCACGAAGTTGGCATATATATTATACGAGACCTCTTAGACCAAGATCTGAAGGATGATTTAATGACTTACTGGCTGGCCCTTGAGAGTCTTGCGACCTACTACAACCTACAAGTCCTAGACCAAGAAGCTTCTGATTTTACAGGGGACAATCCCTACTTGGCCTTTTATGGCGGGCTGGAGGATCAAGGATCCTTATCAGACATGATACGGCTAGCCCATAAGAGCTTGGCATAAAAAAGGGACAGGGCTGAATACCCTGTCCCTTAACTCAGCCCTATAGGGGGGGCTCAGTTAGATGGCTATAGTTTTATGATGCCTAGGTTATAGAGGAAGACAAAGGCTATACCGGTAGGTGCTACATACTTACATAGAATGTGGAAGACAAAGTAGTAGGATATCTTAAGGGCACCACTATTCGATAATTCGTCTATAATATCCTCCTTTCTCATTTTCCATCCAACAAAGACAGAGATCATAAGACCACCAATGGGTAGAAGGAAGTTGGCGGCTATCTTATCCAGAGCATCAAAGAAATTATATTGGGTAAAGAATCGTGCCAAGCCCTCTCCTTCACCAAGTTCTAGGATTGGGAAGGTTTGGGTAAAGGGGCCTACTGAAAGGGAACAGATGACACCTAAAAGGGTAATCAATAAGGTGGCGATAAGGACAGCCTTTTTCCTGTTGATTTTCATTTCCTCTGACATGTAAGCAACGACGACCTCTAATATTGAGATGGAAGACGTTAAGGCGGCTACTGCCAGAAGGACGAAGAATAATAGACCAAAGAGTTGGCCAATGCCACCCATGGCGTTAAATACGTTAGGTAGGGTCACAAATACCAGGCCCGCTCCTACATCTGGCTTAATACCAAAGGCAAATACTGCTGGGAAGATAGCCAGACCAGCCAGGAGGGCTATCAAGGTATCTGCAATAGTAACCTGGATAGAGGTGGTACCCAGGTTGTCTTTCTTACGGATGTAAGACCCATAGGTGATCATGGTCCCCATACCTAGAGAAAGGGAGAAGAAGGCATGACCCAGGGCATCTAAAATAGACGAAAGCTTTAAGGCTGAAAAATCAGGTTTAAGGAGGAACTCAACTCCCTCCATGGAATTTTTCAAGGTCAGGGCCTTAATGTCTAGGATGATGATGATGACCAAGAGAAGGGGCATTAGAATCTTTGAGTACTTCTCAATACCATTTTTGACACCGCCCAAGATAACACCTGCTGTGACAAACATAAAGGAAATTTGGAAGAGGATGGGGTACCACCAGCGTCCAAAACCACCGCCCTCTGTTGAACCAGAGATGAAGTTACCAAAGAGGGATTCAATGCCTTCTGGTGATAGGTCCTTAAAGGCACCAGCCAACATTTTAAACACATAAAAAATAGTCCAACCTGCCACCACACCATAGAAGGATAAGATTAAGAAGGCTGCCGCCAGTCCCATCCATCCTGTTAAGAACCAGGGTGTATTGGGGGCTAATTTCTTGAAGGAACCAACGGCATTGTGTTGACCCCTACGACCAATAATGAACTCAGATAGCATAACGGGAGCTCCTATGAGGGCAATACAGACCAAATAAATTAATATAAATGCAGCACCCCCATTGATGCCTACAACATAGGGGAACTTCCAGATGTTACCTAATCCAATGGCAGAGCCTGCGGCTGCTGCGATGATACCAAACTTTGATGAAAAGCCGTCCCGCTTGGGGGTTAAATTTTCCATAGATGCCTCCTTAAGGGTCTTGTAGAGACTCATAATCAGGAAAACATAAACATGTTTCTAATTATGAGAATTTTCTGATAATTTACATGAACCCAATATAGCATAGAGAAAATTGGACTTCAAGGTCTTTTTCTATGTTTCCACAATGTTTTTAAAGGATCGGTTTTTTTCAGTATTTTTTTCAGTATCCCTGTAGGAAATTCAATTTTTTGTTGAATAAGTTGCAATAAAAAGACACATTATCGTCTTGTGGATCATTATATGGCATACTAGAAATAAAACTGAACTTATTTTGCAACTTTTCTTGGACCCAGAGGCTTTTAATAAGTAAGAGGGCCTAATGACTATACTTAAGTAGGTGTTTATGGATAAAAAAGAAAGACAGGTTCTTAGATCAGACCTGGTAGTTTATGTGAAAAAGAAGTTTACCTCCCGCCAAGACCTGGTGGCCATGGCAGAGGATATCGTGAATGAAGCCTATATGAATTTATTAAAGGCTAAAAGTTTCCAGGCAGAAAAGGAGAACTTCGCTTACCTGTCCAAGGTCTGCCTTCGAGTGGCCTTCAGGTACTTGAAAAGGATCAATCGAGACCTGGAGTCAACGAGTCCCCTCAACCAATGTCTCAACTTCATCCCTGTAGAAGATTTTGTAGAGGACCTCATTCAAGAAGAGGATACAAAGGCCCTGCTGGACTCACTGGAAACTCTGAGGCAAATTGAAAGAATCATCATTAGCCAGCGCTATTTTGGTGATCTGAAGTTTCATGAAATAGCCAAGAAAAATGAAATTAATTTGAACACGGTCAAATCCCACCATAGACGCGCCCTTGAAAAACTAAGGAGAACACTCTCAAAACATGTTAGCTATTAGGAGGAAAAGTATGTTAAATAAAAAAAATATGTGGAAGTTAAAGACCTACCTAGATAGGGCCTGGACCCTATCTAAGGACCTAAGCCTAGCTAGTGTTAACTTAAGAGGTCACGGGAGAGGCATAGCTATTGTTGCTCATGAAATGAGACGCTTAACAGAAAGTCTCTTTGCAACATATGAAGACCTAGTCAACCAAGACCAAGTTCATTTAGAAGATGAGGATTTACATCTCATGCTGAGAAACTTTAGCCTCTTGGGCCTGAATGGTATGATTGAAAATTTACGTTTGAAGAAGATCTTACAGGACAAAACTGACGGTTATACCACAGCTATCCTCATTGAAGACATTAAGAACCTTTTTGATGATATTCTAGACTTGATTTACAATCAGAGTCCCCCTACACTGGTTGAGTTGGAGGTAAAAGATCCTTCTTTGGCAAGTCAAGATACAATCACCCTTATGGCCTTCCAGGCTGGTGGCCGAAGGTATGTAGAAAATCTGGATTATATCCTAGAAGTTGTGAGCCATCATGGGCCCATAGAAAAAAACCTTCTCCCTCTCAGGGGGCTTGAGATTCCTATGTTGGACCTTGGTGCTAACACTGACCAAGCCTTTAAGACCATTCTGGTAATCCAACCAGCCTATAGCGGGGATAAGACCCTATATGGAGTCTTGGTGGATGATATCCATCAAAATAATATCTTCAGTAGTCGAATCGGCAGACCCAGTGGTCAAAGGGACACCACTCTGTTTATAAGAGAAGCCTGGGATTCCATGGACCCTGACCAGTTCCTATTTGTCGACTGGTTGGGCCTGGCTAAGGCCTAATAAAAGAGGACCACCTGTCTTAATGAACAGGGGTCCTTTTACTTTACTGACAGTCATCTAATCATAAGGCGCCCATCATGTTACTTCTATATATCCTTGGGGAGGTCGAGACGGAAGTGGACGCCTTGATCTTTGTCCCTAAGGAGGTGGATCTGTCCCTTTAACTGCTGGTTGACAATATTATATACGATGTGCATGCCAAGCCCTGTATTGTTTTTGTCCCTGCGAGTGGTAAAGAAGGGATCGAATATCTTGTCTTCTATACTGGCGTCAATGCCCTTGCCATTGTCAATATAGTCTAAGATAACCTGGTCACCCTCTTCATGGCAGGATATTTCAATATGGCCTTCTTGGTCATCTGTAAAGCCATGGGCAAAGGAGTTCATGAGTAGGTTGGTCAAGACCTGGGCCAGACCATCAGGATAGGTCACCATGGTAAGGTCATCAGGTATATAGGCCTCTACCTGGTGGTTGGTATGACGGTAGGTGGGACTCAAGGAGTGAAGGATATAGTCCACATACCGGTTGATGTTGATGGATTTTTTCCTTGAAGTGCTGGTCTGCAGACAAGAGCTTAAACTTTTTCACCAACTGCGATGACCGCTGGAGGTTGGTGGAAAGAATCTTGCTACCGTCTTGAATCTTGGTCATATAGTCTAGAAGATGACTGCGTTTGAGGGTCTTTTCCTCCGTCTTTTCCAAGAGGTCTTTGGTTAACTGACTGATATAGGAGTTGGTTGTAACACAGACACCCAGGGGTGTATTGATTTCATGGGCAACCCCAGCCACTAAGTTACCAAGGGCAGCCATTTTTTCTTTTTCAATTAATTGTTCCTGGGTTGTTCTGAGTTGGTTCAAGGAGTCTTCCAGCTCTACATTGATTTTTGATATATACTCGGTCCTGATGTCTACAATCTTATTGAGGTTGTGGTTGACTTTCATAATGTAACGGAGGATATATGCAATAACTGATGAAAAGATAAAACCGATGACAATAATGGCGTAAAAGAAGAGGGACTTCTTTTCGAAGCCGGTCTTTGGTTCCAGCCGAATTAACCATTGTCCATTGGGCACATCCACTCGGTCTATAAGGGCCTCAGAGGAGAAGGTATCCTGGTTGGAAAAGATGATGCTTTCAAGTTCATCAACAGCATTAATTTGATGAATTTGCACATGGTAGTTATTGCTTAGATCCCTAATGCCAGCTTCTTTTAAGAGATCTTCATAACGAATAATAACTGAGAGTTGTCCCCAGTAAGAAGAGGCTTTTTCGTTTATAAAAATGGGCATGCGGTTGATGAGTCGAACCCCACCCTCGACTAGGGTGATGGGCCCCACCAGCATGCTGATATTCTCATTTTTAACAGTGAGAATTTGCTCCTTTTGTCCCTCGATGGTGGCCAGATCAATGCCTATGCCAGATTCATTACCCCTAAGTGGATATGAAAAGGCGATTGTAGTATCCTTGATGGCAACGATGTGACTGACAACAGGGTTATTAGGATCTAAAACCTTTGACACATAGGAGCCAAAGTCCTCTTGATTTAATTGAGGATAGGTCTTTATAAAGGAGACGATTCCCTCAGCTCCTCCAATACTGTAGTTGAGGAGGGTGTTGATTTCCCCAATTAATATTTCCTGATCATTCTGGGTGATTTTCTTCTGTTCATCGATGTTGTTCTCTGCTTCAAAATAAGCAATAATCAAAAATAGGGAGAATATAAATAAGCCGATGGCAATAACAAGGATGACCCGTAGTTTTTTCCTGTCCATAAAACCTCCTGTCTACTTATTCTATCTATACCCAGTAAAAAGGTCGTTAGACAAGAAAAAACGGCCCCATGGGCCGTAATTCTTAGAAGTCATCTAGACCCAGAAGGTCCTTCATATAAGTATCTATCTTGTCATTATCTATGAGAATGTCTGGCTCTACACCCGTCTTGTGATAGTTGATATCTCCTACCATCATGTAGAAGTTGACAATGAAGTAGCGTCTTTGGTTGATGATATCATCTATAATATCCTGCCCAACCCCCTTGCCATAGGTGGTTTGACCGACCAGGGTTACATTATCTAGATTCTCCTTGAGACTCAAGGCTGTTAGTTCACTGGCTGAACCTGTCCCTTCATTAACTAGAACGTAGATTGCCTTGAAGTCTTTCTTGAAATCATTGGCTTCAAAGTCTTCATCGTAATCCCTTTCAGAAACAAGGGTAAAGAGAAGGCCCTGGTCAATTAAGTTATCCAGGATATGTTGAGTGCCGATCAGTTGACCTCCCATGTTATCCCTAAGGTCTAGGATGAGGGTAGCCTCTTGAGAGTTTTCAATGGTGTCTAAGTCCCTAATAAAATCAAGATGGACGGTTTGGGTGAAGATTTCAAAGTTGATATAGTGGACATCGTCAGCCAGCTGCTTGTAAAGATAATGGGGGTTGTTATCCACATAGTAGTTATAGTAGTCTCCGTAAAGGACATAGGTAAAGGGGTCCTCAGGATCCTTCATGGCCTGGAGGAGTGTATCTATGTCCTGGTCGCTCAGTTTACCCTTAATGCCATGGCTGGGCTTAAGGTCATAGTCGAACATATAGTGGGTCTTGATAAGGTCTGCCAGGTAAGAGGCATCATTTTCTGCTGCTTCCCCCACGGTTTGCTTTTTCAGGTCCTTGACCAATTGGTCGACATGGCTGCCTTGGTCCTTGTAGGATTCAAAGTAGCCATTGGCCTCTTCCTCGTCTCCCAGGCGTAAATAAAGCTCTCCTAGAAGGGCAGTCAGATCATCCTTAGTAAAATAACCTGTTAGGATTGAGTTGGGATTGCCTTTCTTTAAGTCTAATGCATAATCAAGGGCCTGGTCATATTCACCCATAAATTTATGGGTGAGGGCTAAGAAGTACTTGGCTTCGTCCAGGTTGTAGTGGTTGTCTAAGACTTCATGGGCCAGGTCCTGGCAGGCATACATCCTATGAGAAGAATAATAGGCCGCCATGAGACTTGAATAATAACGGGCCTGGTTATCTAAACTGACAGCAGCTTGTGCATGCTCTATGGCATGGTAGTAGTCCCCCCTATTGTGGAACAGGACCCCCTTAAAATGATGGAGTGACGCCATATCTGGATAGGTCTCTATGAGGTCCTCCACAAAGGTCATGGTCTGTTCTTCGCTGGTAAAATGGTAGTGAAGATTGATGAGGTCTTCTACCTGATCGGCGTCATAAGAACTGATGTCCATTTGATTGAAGTGACGAATCAATGTTCCCTTGGGCACACTCTTGGCCCTAGCAAAGGCCAGGTTTGGTTTCTTTTGCAAGAGATAAACTTCCGTCAGTAGAAGATTCATTTCCTCCCGGTGGGAGTCAGCATCCAGATTGATTGCCTTGAGGGCATAGGCGACGGTATTGGGATAATGGTTGAGTTTGAAGTAGACTTGGGCCCTGTAAACACTGGCCAAATTACTTTTCTCATAAGTGTCATTAGCCTGGTCGAAGACTCTTAGAGCCTGGCTGTATTCTTCCTTGTCCATATGGTCCAGACCTGTTTCGATGAGCTTATTGTATTCGGCCTTGGCCATTTGGTTTTTTGCAAAGAAACCGCCAAAACCAATTACAAGTATAAGTCCGATAATAATCAATGGTTTTTTGTTAATCATAAGTATCCTTTCTCTTTCATTTCATTGTGTATATACAGAATACACTAAATAGAGTCTGTATGGTATAAAAGGAATCAAAATGCCGAATGAGGGCATAAAAATTCAGGTGAATGGTTCTCTTTCAAAACATTATGGTTTATGATGGAAACATAAGCACCTTTGATTGAGATGCGTTCAGCTAGTTGGACCAGTTTGTGATAAGGAGGTTGATTTGAAAGAGACGATTAGAGAGTGGATTAGAGACTATGTTGAAAGTTATAAAGTAGAGGAAATAAGAGAGAGCCTGTGGCGTCAGCCCCTGGTTGAATTTCTTGATGCAAATAACCCTGAAATTGAGACCTTAAAGCAGCTCCTTGGACCAGACCATCTTTTACCCGAGGACCTTTTAGAGGGGGCTCGGTCAGTTATCCTTGTCTTTGTTCCCTTTTCCAGGGACCTTATTCGGTCGCATGGTGAGGAGAGTAAGGAAGCGACAAGGTGGGAAATGGCCAATAATATGACCAGCCATATGCTGGATGACCTCAAGCAGATGATTGCATTCAGGCTGGAGATATTAGGATACCAGTCAAGTGATTTACATTTAACTTGCCGGCAAAATCCTGATAAGATCTGGTCAAATCGGCATTTAGGACACCTGGCAGGTTTGGGAACGCTGGGTTTAAATGGTCTTCTCATTACGAACCGTGGCGTGTGTGGTCGTTTGACTACCCTAGTCTGTGATGTTCCCCTCCTCCATAAGTCTGTAGATATTGAGGAAAAATGTCTTTATAAGGCTCGAGGAACCTGTAAAAAATGTCTAGATCAAATTCCCATATTAAAAATGGGCCAGGCAGAGCCTTTGGGCCAGTGGATTTGTAGTCTACCTTGTTCCCATAAAGACCCAACTTACAATTAATTTTATTTTTATATTTGACATTGTATGCAGAAAGTGGTAATATTTCACTTAAATATCAAAGGCGACGAAGAGAAATAGTAAATGTATGGCGTTTTTCAGAGAGAAGATGGTTGGTGTGAATCTTCAGGTAAGTACATTGAAGCAGTCTCAGAGCTGTGAACCGAACTAGGAGTAGGCTTCAACGGAAATCCCCCGTTATCGAAGGATAGTGTATCGGCAATAGCCCGTACATATGGAGTGCAGAGGGTATCCTCTGAATTTAGGTGGTACCACGGATGTCCATTCGCCCTAAGCAATTGTTGCTTGGGGCTTTTTTAGTTGAAAGAAAGGAAGTAAACCATGAAAGCTAATGACCTAAGAAATCGCTACAAACAGTTTTATCAAGAAAGGGGACACCAGTTAGCCGCAGCAGCTTCCTTATTACCCCAAGACCAGAGTGTCTTGTATATATCAGCAGGTATGCAGCCCCTAGTCCCCTACTTAATGGGCAAGGCTCACCCCCAGGGCAAGCGCTTGGTGAATGTTCAACCCTGTCTTAGGACCGATGATATTGAAGAAGTAGGGGATGACTACCATTTGACCCTATTTGAAATGCTTGGCAACTGGTCTTTGGGAGATTATTTTAAGAAAGAAGCCATCACCATGACTCTGGACTTTTTAAGGCAAGAGATTGGTATAGGCCCCAAGGACTTGGCTGTGACCATCCACCAGGGCAACGACCAGGTAGGTCCAGACCAAGAGGCTAGGGATATTTGGTTAAGTCTTGGCTTGCAAGAGGACCAGATTTTTTCTTATGGTGATGAGGAAAACTGGTGGGGACCGGTAGGTCAAACAGGCCCCTGTGGACCAGACTCGGAAATTTTTTATGTGAATGATCAGGATCCTTGTAGCCTAACCTGTGGCCCTGCTTGCTCATGTGGTAAGTATGTGGAACTGGGGAACAATGTTTTTATGACCTATTACAAGAATGAAGATGGAAGTTTGAGAGAACTTGACCAGAAGAATATTGATGTTGGCCTGGGACTTGAGCGGGTCTTGGTCTTAAAGAACCAGGCCAGAGATGTTTATGAAACAGACCTCTTCCAGGGGATCTTGACTAGGATTGAAGACCTGGCTGGCCAGGCTTACAGTCAAGAGACCCTTAAGGCCTACCGGGTCATTGCTGACCATATTAGGGCAAGTGTCTTCATCCTGGCAGAGGACAGGGGCATTGTCCCTTCTAATAGTGACCAGGGTTATATTTTAAGACGCCTTCTCCGCCGGTCTATCCGTATGCTCTACCAACTGGGCGTCAAAGAGAATGTCCTTCCTGATCTAGTTCAGGTCATCCTAGGGGACTATGGGACTTCCTTTAGTCATATGACTGACAAGAAAGATTTTATTATGGAACAAGTCACTAAGGAATATGATCGGTTTGCAAGGACCCTTGTGGGTGGTCTTAAGAAGGCCAATCATTTCTTAAGCAACTTGAAAGGGGATGTTCTGAGTGGTCAAGAAGCCTTTAAGCTCTACGATACCTATGGTTTTCCTCTAGAATTCACCCAGGAGTTGGCTGAAGAAGGGGGAAAGACTGTAGATTTAGATGGCTTTAACAAGGCTTTTGAGAGTCATCAGGTCAAGTCCCGCCAAGGGGGACAGCGAAAGTTTAAGGGGGGCCTAGTGGAAGAGGATGAGAAAACCATAAGGCTTCATACGGCAACCCACCTACTTCAATCAGGTCTTCGTCATGTCTTGGGCCAGGGGATCGAGCAAAAGGGGAGTCATATCACCTCAGAACGGTTGAGGTTTGACTTTTCCTATGAAAGGAAGTTGACCCAGGAAGAACTTGAGGCTGTTGAGGGCTGGGTCAACCAGGCCATAGAGGCAGATGTAAAGGTGACTCATGAAGAAATGTCCATAGACCAGGCAAGAGCCATTGGTGCTACTTGCTTATTTGGTGATCGGTATGAGGACCAAGTGCTGGTATATACCATTCCTGGCTATTCAATAGAGGTATGCGGTGGTCGCCATGCGGACTCTACAGGGCAACTTGGCACCTTTAAGATCATAAAGGAGCAATCATCTTCAGCTGGGGTGAGACGGATTAAGGCCATTTTGATTGAATAGAAAGTTTTTTGGAACCTTTTTTAGGGCCCAGGTCTCTAATAGGTGGTAGAAGAGGAGAAGAGTATGGATAAAGAAAAGAATAAGGACTTGATTACAAGTCTAATCGAGCTTCATGAGGGTCACTTCTATAAACTGGCCTACACCTATTTAAGAAACCACGAGGATGCCCAGGATGTCCTTCATAATGCTTATGAAATTGCTTATTTGAAACAGGATCAGGTGAGGGACAAGAAAAAGGCCAAGGCCTGGCTCCTGACCATCATTAGGAATGAAGCCAATGGCTTAATTAAGCGCAATGTCCTAGGGCGTCAAAAGGCCCTAGACCACTATCAGGACCAGGCTGAGCTTACTAATTCCAGTGATGTGGCCAGCCAAGTCGATCTCAAGGAGGCCTTAAACCACCTAGACAAGGACCAAAGAGACCTAGTGGTCATGAAGTATCTCTTAGGCTACAAGCAAAGAGAAATATCAGAGATCCTTGGCATCCCCAAGGGGACGGTGAAGTCAAAAACATCAAGGGCCTTAGAGGCTCTAAGACACATACTAGGAGGTGACTACAATGAATAAGCGGCAGGTCAAAAAACTTTTGGATCAAGAGAAACGGCAGATAGAGGGTGAAATTAACCAAGGAAAGGTCAAATGGATGAAAGTCAGACCAAGAAGGCGGTTACTACCCCTGATGGCTAGTCTGGTCCTGATTATCTCTGGCCTAGCATTTGCAAGCACTCAAATGACCCTTATTGAGTGGTTTAAAAGAGAGTCCGGATCCTATCTAGATATTCTAGAGGAAAACCCTGAATATAAGCTGGATATGGATATCAGTTATAAAGATATTCCTATTCGGATTACAGGCTTTGTAACTGATTTAGAGTCTAACTACCTTTACATAGACCTACCAGCCGGTTACATGATTGAGGACATGATCATTGAAAATGCAGATCAGGTCTATCCTCTTAAAAGTCAAGAGGCATTTATTGAAACCTTCTATCAACAAGGTATGTCCTCGCTCTTGGGAACCCAACAGGTCTATATTTATGAGGGATTTGACCTGAAAGAGGGCCAGGTTCAATTTAAGATTGAATCCTTAAAAGACATGAACAACAGGATTTATCCTGTTGATATTAATTTTGATCTTGCCTTTAAGAGAGACGACGGGACAAGAATTAACCTAGACCTTTCAAAGTCCCTTGACCTAGAAGAAATAAATCAAGAAGCCAGGCTTCTTATCAAAACGATAACCTTTCTACCGACAGGTACCTATCTGGAGTATGAAGCCGACCATGACGAGGCGCTTAGTCTGGGGCTTGGGGACTTGACCATAAACAACCATGTTTTGTCTCCTTTTTTCTTTGGTTATGATCCTGGTAAAGTACGCTTTTATCCTATAGCCTATGAAGATATCGGTCTTTTAAAGTGGCAGCTGGTTAACTATAGTTATAAAAAATCTTCACACAAAAGAATTATTCTTGAAAGCAATCCTCACGAGTTTATCTATGAGGGTTATCCCATGGTAGTTGAAGAATACTTGAAGGATGACCAATATCACTATAGGATTGAGGACAAGGGCTTCAAGCATAGAGACTTTAAGTACTTATACATGTCTGCTTATTGTGGTGGGGTTCCTATTGGCCATGTTGGAACCAATGAAACTGTCTATGTTAAAGAGGATGGTAGTCTAGTAGAGAATCCAGATTTTTCTTATACTATAGAGGGAGATATTGAGAATTTTAAGACCAGGGCTTATCATGTAGAAGCTTGGGACGACCAACTTAGCTTCCTTGAAGAGCAAGGCATAGACTTCCATGCTCAAGCAAGAGTCCTGAAAATAGATCAGGTGACGTATACCTATTCGGTAGATGAGGAACTCATACTCTATAAAAACATCTTCAAACAAGTGGTTAATTTCTTTAGAAAATAAGAAAATAGGACAGAGCATTCTGTCCTATTTTTGTGGATTAAAACTGTGTATCATCTACCTTGTCTAACCAAGCCTTGATGACTTGAGTAATATTTTCAACCGTGCCTGGTTGGAAGGGAGAGTCAAGGTCTGCTAACTTTAAAAGACCTAGGAAGGTATCCTTACCTCCAGCTTGACATAATTTAAGGTAAGACTCCCATGCCTTATCTCTATTGTCCAGTGATTTTACTAGGTACTGGAAGGCACAGATTTGAGCCAGGGTGTAATCAATGTAATAGAAAGGCATTTCATAAATGTGAGCTTGTCTTTGCCAGAAGCCACCTGTTTCTAAATAGTCTAAGCCATCATAGTCTAAGTGAGGAAGGTAGGTTGCCTCAATATCCGACCAGGCCTGGCGTCTTTCTTCTGGGCTTGCTTGTGGGTTGTTGTAAACATAGTGCTGGAACTCATCAACAGATACACCATAAGGGATGAATTGAAGGCCTTCTTCTAGGTGGACAAATCTGAATTTGTCACCATCTTCTAAGAAGAATTCATCCATCCAAGGCCAAGTTAAGAACTCCATACCCATTGAGTGAATTTCTGCTGACTCTGATGAGGGCCATAAGTATTCCGGTACAATTGCATCACGACTTGAGTATACCTGGAAGGCATGACCAACTTCATGAGTTAGGACTGTGACATCACCCAGGGTGCCGTTGAAGTTAGAGAAGATGAAGGGAGACTCATACTTAGGGATGAAGGTACAGTAGCCCCCACCAGCCTTACCCTTCTTGGTGACAAGGTCTAAAAGTTCACGGTCTTGCATGTACTGGAAAAACTCGTGGGTCTCTGGTGAAAGTTCTTGATACATCTTCTGAGCCTTAGATACAATCCAATCTGGGTTGCCCTTAGGCTTAGGATTACCTGATGTGAACCTGTAGTTCTCATCAAAGTATTTCAGTTCACTATAGTCAAGTCGTTTCTTCTGTCTTTCTCTTAACTCATTACAGATGGGAACGATATGATCTCTTACCTGGTCCCTAAAGACCTTAACCATGTCTTGGTTGTAGTCTAAACGCTCCATTCTTCGGTAACCCAGTTCAACAAAGTTATCATAACCTAGTTTCTTAGCCATGTCAGTTCTGATTTTAACCATATCATCATAGATGCGGTCTAGAGTATCCCTATTGTCAGCTAAAAAGCCGAAGTATGCCTTGTTGGCTCTCTCTCTAACATCCCTGTCTGTAGACTCTCTGAAGGGACCCAATTCTGACATGTTGTAGGTCTTGCCCTCAAAATCAATTTCTGCTGATGCCAATAGTTTTCGGTATTCCGTAGAAAGCTTGTTTTCTTCCTTTAAATCTTCTTTGATGGCTTCATCAAAGGTCTTGATTTGGTTTTCAGCCTTCTTGAAAAGTAAAGAACCAAACTTGGCCTCTAATTCCTGGCGGAAGGGTGAAGTTAATATGGTTTTATAGTAGGTTGTTTTTACTGCTTCTAACTCTGGACCAGCCTCATCCATAAAGGCAACTTCTCCATCATAAAACTCATCACGGGTATCAATGGTGTTTCTTATGTAGGCCAGGTCAAACATAGAATCAATTTCTTTCTCTTCTTCTGATAAGAAGGTCATGATTTTAATTTGGTCCTCTGCCGTTTGACTGGCTTCAAATTGCTTCAATTGCTCTTCTACAAGGTCCTTGTACTTGGCAATATCCGGACGTTTGTAGTCGTATTGCGAAAATTTCAACATATTAGTATTTCCTCCTTAAACCTAGTATACCCTATGAGACCCAGTCTCTTTATTACAAGTTTATTTCACCCAGGGTTGATGTGGTGATGTGTAACACAATTGCTTAGGAGACTATAAATTCTGCTTCATTCATCAAAGAATTTCAGTCATATATGGTAAACTCATACTAATGTATGGACTGAATCCTAGGGAGGAAGAAATGAGAGAGAAACTATTAGAGATTATAGATTTTGAGAAGGTATATAAGGATGGTAGTGGGGCCCTGAGGGCCCTAAACAATTTTAGCATGACCCTATACAGGGGGGAGATGGTGGCCATCATGGGGGCGAGTGGGTCTGGCAAGTCAACCCTACTTAAGTTAATAGGGGGACTGGACCGGCCCAGTAAGGGACGGTTAATACTTGAGGGCACAGAACATAAAAAGTTTTATAAGGAGCCCCATGCAACGGCTTATAGGGGAGAAAACATCGGTTTTGTATTTCAGGATTTTAACCTGATTAAAGACCTGACAGTGGAAGAGAACCTGGCCCTGCCCCTCCTACTCATGAAGCATAATAAGGACCAGGTCAGGCAAAGAGTTGGGGACTTCATCAACCTCCTTGGTTTAGAGGGGAAGGCCAAGGCTAGGCCCTATAAGTTGTCAGGCGGTCAGCAACAAAGAGTTGCTATTGCCAGGGCCCTCATAAGCCACCCACCGGTTCTCCTAGCTGATGAACCCACGGGCAATCTAGACCTAAAAACTTCTCAAGCCATTATGACGACTTTAGTGGACCTTCAGAGACAATTAGACCAGAGTATCATTCTTGTGACCCATGATCCCCAAGTTGCGGCCTATGCAGACCGGGTGATCTTTATACAAGAGGGGAAGCAGGTGGGTGAGTATGTAAAGATAGGACCAGCTGGGGATGTCGCTCAAATTATGGACCTACTAAAGAAAGTGATGGCCTAGCCTATGACTAGTTTACACAGATTAGCCTTTAATATGTTTAAAAGAAATACTAGGACCCTGGTCAGTTCTGTATTAAGCATTGTCATTTCTCTGGTCCTGGTCATCAATATGGTCCTAATGATCTCTAATTCAGAAGCCATAAGCAGGCAGGCCATGGAAGACCTCTACGGTGGAACGGATATTTTACTTTATCAGGATACAGGCCACCCCCTGGGAGGAGACCTTTTAACTGATGTTGAGAACCTGGTAGGGGTCCGTCAAATAGCTAGGCAGGCCCAGGCCTATGAGCCTGACCTAGGCCTGGATTTAATAGGTTTGGAATCTAAGACCTTAAACCTGGATTATTATGGCCTTAAAACGCCTCCTAAGGAGGGACAAGTCTTAGTGAGCCACCAGCTAGCAGAAGCTTTAAACCTTAAGACAGGAGACCCTCTACAGGTCAGGGGGAAAGACTTGATTCTTCAAGGAGTCCTACCTACCTTAAAGACTGGTAACCAGGCCGTTTTCTTAACCTATAAGGACTTCCTAACCGTCACAGGACTAGAAGGGGAGGGTCATAGCCTGAGAATAGATCTAGAGGATGACCTGGTTCCTTATCAAGTGGCAGACTCTATTTTAGCTTTAAATAGTAACTTAAGGGCAGAGGTCTTCGCTGAGGATGACAAGACAGTGGAAAACCGTGGCTTGTTATCAGGCTTTATTTGGGTTATATCAGGTTTGGCCCTTGTCATGTGTAGCCTTTTCCTCCAGTCTGTTTTCCAGACCTATACCCTTAAAAATATGGGTGACATAGCAAGTATAAGGGGCATGGGGGGGACCAGCAAGCAAGCCTTTCATTTTGTCTTTATCCAGTCCCTAATTCTGGGACTTATAGGCTGCAGTCTAGGCTACCTAGCAGCTTATGGCTTTTATGACCGCCTGCAGACCTGGCTTTTAAACCAGGTCTATGGACGCAACTTGACCCTAGGCTTTGACTTTTTAAGGGCTGGCTTGCTTACTTTGGTCTTCTTTTTCCTGATCCAGCTGATGCTGTTTCGGCCTGCTGTTAAGACCTCTAGAATCCTTCCTCATCAAATTCAAGGGATGACCAATGAGCAAGCAGGCAGGCTCAAGTCCAGAACAAGGAAAGGGTGGTCTTATTTCTTCTTATTTATGACCCTTTGGTTTTTATTACAGGGCTTTGTATTTACCTACCAGGGCAAGGAGGGCCTAACCTATGGTCTATATGCCTGCCTGGCCTTTATCCTGTGGACCATGACCTACTCCCCAATACTCCTACAGAAGTGTTTGAAAGGTCTGGAAGGTATTTTCCAGAGTAGGAGGGGGGCTACTATTTATATAGGCCTGCAGAACATGCGGCCCCAAATTAAGAGGAGCGGAGTCATCATTATGGCCATCAGCCTTTTAATTAGCCTGAGCGTGGTATTTGATACACTAGCCTCTACCATCAATGATAACGGCCAGGTCTGGATAGAGACCCAGTACCTAACGGATTTGAAGGTTGATGTTAGGGATTCAGGTTCCCATGACTATAATTCAAATATTCTAAAGGCCTTTTATGAGCTGGAGGCAAGCCAAGTTGTCCACACTTTCAGTCTTCACAGTCGTGTTAATAGCGACCAGATTAAGGCGGATGACTCTTTGAGTATCCGGTATGGCGACCTGGATCTGCTTAGAAATCAGGGCTGGATAAAGGACTGGGATTCAAATTCACTTGTGATGACCAAGAGGGCCTTGGAAGAAACCGGGCTCAAGGAAGGGGAGGAATTGACCCTTTATCAGTTTAATGGCAGTCATAAGAGGGTTGGAGAAAAGACCTACAAGATCCTGCTATTGGAATCGTCCCATAATTTTTTTAACCCTACAGACTTGATCTTAGACTGGTCAGCCCTGACGGAAGGACAGTCATTTGCTAGCTTGGAAGAAGTCTTTCTCAGGACAGACAACCTAGACCTGGCCTATGAGGAGTTAAGGGACCTTCAAAGGATCTATCCACAAATTTCATGGTCAACCTATGAGGAGGAGATGGCCCTGGCAGAGGACATGTTCTTTCAAAGGTGGTTGATTTTTATTGTATTTATAGGGGCCATATTTGTTGGCCTGGTCCTGGGGACCCACAACATCATGGTAGCCAATATGACCAAAAAAAGGAGAGACTATGCCATCCTGAGGACTCTTAGGATGACCCGGTGGGGGCTTGTTGGCCTTATACTAACGGAGGTTCTAATTTTTTCTGGTCTAGGTCTTATCATTGGCAGTTTACATGGGACAATTTTAACCAATCTACTTCTTCTAACAGAGAGCAACCAGGTCAGTTTTATTCATTTATCCTTCCCGCTTAAGGTGGGACTGGGTTTTGTAGCCTGCAACATGCTCTTCTTTGTCCCCTATAGCCTCCACTTATCCAGACGAAATATCAACCAAGAACTCTTTTCAGACCAATAAAAAAGAAGTCTAGTCCCAGGTGGGATTAGACTTCTTTTAATCTATAAGCTTAGCAGTTATTGATATTAGATAGAAACAGACTAATATGACTTACATATAAAGATCAAGAGAATGATTAATTAACTGCTCCAAGGTCTTAAAAATATACTTGTCTTTCATGTATAAAAGTTTAATTTCATGAGTAAATCTTTCTACTTTAGGAAGAATGTAGAGCTCTTTACTAGATACTTCTTTTTCAACTGTAGACAGAGGTAAAAAAGTAATACCAAACCCACTTTTGACGTAATTTTTTATTCCTTCAATACTTTCAATGTTGGTGACAGTACCTACTTCTATTTCATTATGTCTAATATACTCCCACAATACTTTTAAGTATCCTACCTCCCCCTCTGGTATAATAAGATTTTTCTGATGAACAGTATCCTCCTTGTTTGAACTGATAAAAACAATATCTTCCTTGGTGAGGACATGGGTTACAATTTCTTTGTATTCTATATGTTCGTCAAGAGTATATGCAAGATCAATATGGTTATCTTTTAGTGCATCAATTATCTCATCACATCGTAGGATTTTAAAATGAATTTTCACATGGTCTACTTGTTCAAGAAAGTGTCTAAAGAAATCAGGAAATTTATAGGAACATAGAGTTTCTGTAATCCCTATGCAAATTTGATCGTGACTTTCTGAAAAATTCCTGATTAAAGAGTCATAATCTTTCTTGAGTTGAAGACCAAGTTTCAGTAGTACTTTTCCTTTATGCGTTAAGAAAATTTTTTTGCCTATGCGCTCGAACAATTGAGTATTTAGGTCTTTTTCTAGTCCGCTGATAGTATCTGAAATGGTACTTTGAGCATAATTCAGTTCTCTTGCAGCCTGAGTAAAGCTCATTTTTTCACATACTTTGATAAAAATTTTTATTTGTCTGATATCCATCATTTAATTCGGCCAATAAAATTGATCGCTCTCCTTTCTTAAATAATATATACCAGTATAATGACATATTTTATAGCAGGCTACAAGCTTTTTTATATCCATCGCCTTGAGCGATGATAACCATCGATATATTCTGTTTCACCCGATGTGTTCATGTATGATATTATTTTCTTGCTGAAGGACTTACTATATGAAATGAAAAGTAACTAAGGTAAGTTTAACATCAGAAGAACTTTTAGGAGCTTGTTATTTCATTAATTTTGATGTTTCAAACTGTAGGTACTTGATTTTTTAAGAACATAAGAAAGGTGTTCAGAAGTAATACTTCGAGAACACCAGGTGATCAAGTGATTTAAGATTATGATAGACATTAATGCATGTGATATCAGGCTATAAAAAGGTGATTTAGGACCTTTTGTACTTTACAAGGAGAATAATAATGAAAACAGGAAAAATACTCTTAATTAGTGCAGCTTTTTTTTGGGGAATATCTGGTTTAGTAACACAAGTAGCGTTGAACTATAACTCAACAATGATGATAATCATGATGCGTTTTGCAGTTGCAAGTCTAATTAGCTTCATTGTATTTAAACCCAAAATAGACATGAAACATTTAAAGCTTGGTTTCCTGCTATCTTGTCTTCTAATGGGCATATATTATACAAGTACAGAAGGCTTAAAGTATACTAGTGCATCTAATGCAAGTTTTATAATTGGTTCGAATGTGGTTGTAGTACCACTAATCAATCGTCTCTTATACAAGAAACCCTTGTATTTAGAGACTGTTCTTAGCTCGCTTGTTTGCCTATTTGGCCTTGGTCTTATAACCTTAACGGGAGCTACTTCTCTTAATGTAGGTGATATCTTTTGCATGATTGATATGGTGATATACTCTTTTTATATTGTTCTAATCAGTAATGAGGCTAGTCAAATGAACACAGAAAAACTAGTCACGGTTCAATACATGTTTGTTTCATTTATGGCTGCAATTTATCTAATTATGTTTGAAAAAATTCAATTTGAGTATACTTTAATAAATGTGGCTTCAGTGGGTGTTCTTGGCTTCTTCTGTACTTTCCTTGCCTTCTATTTTCAAAATAAGGGTCAAAAAGAAATATCTCCTGAGAATGCAAGTCAACTATTAGCCTTGATGCCGATATTTGCCACACTTTTGGATTTACTGTTTGCTGATATAATGATTTCACAATACACATTTTTAGGCATGCTGATAATTCTATACATAAATATCAGTTTCAAGTCTACCTTAAGTAAATTTATTGGGAAAATGATTTCGAATAGAGAAGTAAAGTATAAGCTTTAAAAATTTTGATTTTCAAAATTAATTAAAGGATTTTTATCATAAATAAGTTTATCTACAGGGACTGGATAAGGGGATAGAGTTCATGGTCTTCCTTGTCCAGTCGAATGGTTAAGGCCGCAAATATACTTAATAGCTCTCCCTTAAATTTTTCATAGTCCTGGGTGATGCTGTCATAGGTATTGTAGCGGGTCTTAAAGGATATAAAGGCATTACTAAGGCCGCCCATGGTTTGGTCATAGTATTCGGCTAAGCCCTTTACATCCTGGTTGTCACTTTCAAGGAGTTGGGGATAGAGGTAACGGTCTTCGCTGGACAAGTGCAGTCTAAGGACACTGGATAGCTTGTTTATTTTTGTAGACAGAATACCCAATACATCTGCTTCTTGATCGAGCTTTAAGTAGGCCTGGATATCTTCTATGATGGTCCTGATTTTCTGGTGTTGGTCCATCAGGTTATCAACCTGCATATTGGACTGCATCACATTGTCATACTTGGTTTCAAAGTTGTTGATCCAGTAGTTGATCAGGTCCTTGACATGAGGGGCCAGGCCTGGATCAAACTGTAGGCCCATGTTCTTAAAAATCTCTTCTTCGATGGTTGTCCAGGTTAAGGATTTTCTATAGGCTCGGTTAGAGGCCATGGCATCGAGGGCGTCACAAAGCGCTAGAATACGACCGCCCAATTGAATCTGGTTTTCCTTAATGCCTTCAGGATATCCCGTACCATCCCAGCGCTCGTGGTGCTGGTAGACAATCTGAGCGATTTGGCCTAGGTGGCCTGCTTCACTGATAATATCAGCGCTAATGGCAGGATGACGTTTCATCTCTCGCCATTCTAAGGGACTCAGTCGACTGTTTTTCAAGAGGATGTGGTCAGGAATACCAATTTTCCCTATATCGTGGAGTTGACCGGCTATTTCTATATAAAAGCAGTCTTCTTCCCCCAGGCCCAGGTTTCTTGCCAGGAAGGCGGCCATCTCTCCAACCCGTCTAGAATGGCCCTTGGTGTAAAGATCCCTGTACTCCAGGGCACTGACCATACAGTTAATGGCATCTTCGAAGATAGCATCTTTTTCACTATGGCTCATGTGGTCGTATTTGTTTTTCATAATTACTCCTTATGGGTTTTGGTGAAGTCAAAAATCCTCCATCAGTTAGATGAAGGATCTGGTATGAGTCAGATAGACTTACATAACTTTTTCTGCTAATGGGTATAAGTCATGGTCTTCCTTGTGCATACGCTTTAAGATTGTATCACACATAGATGTGATTTCTTTCTTGGCTAAAATAGGATCGTTTAGTAGCTTAGACTGGGTGTTGTACTTATCCTTAAAGGTCATGAAGTCCTGGCTTAGACTACCCATTTCATCCTGGAACTTACTCGCCTTTTGCTTAAGCTGGTCATCCTTGCTATTTTTCATAGCTGGGTATAAAAACTTATCTTCATTCATCAAGTGGATTTTTAACATACCAGCCAGGCGACTAATTGACTTGGCTAAAAATACAGCGTTCTCATCTACTTGATTAACTGATTCTTGAATTTCCTTAATTGCTGCATAAATATTCTTATGTGCATCCATCATTTGTACGAGTTTACTCATTATAACCTCCCAGTTATTCCTATAGAAGATTAACCCTCATGACTTGCATACCCTTTTATGAAGTGGTTAATCAAAAGTTCATGTCTTACTTACATACCCATCATAAGGCAAGGCAAGATATAACTCGGTAACCCATGTTACAAGCCTATAAATTCATAGTAATTTTCTAGGATATATATTAAGGTTTCATTTCTAATTTATATGGGTTAGGATAAGTTGAGGAGATATTTTATTGGTTGATGGCATAAGGAGGAAGAGATGAAGTACGTGAAAAATTTACCTGGCACGGATGAAGGCTTGAGTCAGGCCTTGAGGGACAAGTCGTGGACCATGATTAAGGAACCCAGGAGGGTGACCAGCTTGATGATGGCAGCCCTGCCCTTTGCTTTACTAAATGCTTGGATTTATTTGTTTTTACTGGCTAACTTAAATCCAGAAGGGGGCCTTCACCTGAGGACTGAGACCTTTTCCTTTTCTATAAGCATAAACTTTATAGAGATTATTCTGGGACTTGCTGCCTGCTATATGTTTATGGTTTTACATGAGTTTATACATGCTCTCTTGATCCCCAATGCCTTTCAATCGGATAAAACTGTTTGGGGCCTCAATGCCATGTATGGATTTGTATCCACTCGTGAAGCCATGAAAAAGGGACGGTTCCTTCTTATATCCATCTTGCCCTTTGTTTGCCTGTCTTTAATTTTACCAGTGATCCTCCACCTGACAGGCCACTTAAGTGGTTTTATGATTTTCCTGTGCTTGATCAATGCCCTGGGGTCTTGTGTGGATGTTATGAATATAGTGCTGGTTGCCTTTCAGGTACCCAGGGGGAGATGGGTCATTACCAATGGCTTTGAAACCTACTATAGTCCCAGTAGGTCTATGAAGTCAACTTGAGACAAGGAGATATTATATGATGATTAAAAGATTAGGACTAGAAGACCTAGATTTGATGAAAGAAGCTGCCGGTCTTCTCTGGGAAGGGGTATCGTGTGATGATGACTTAGGGGTCTTTCTTCAAAATCCCTACAATTATGTTTATGTAGGATTGATAGAGGGACAAGTGGCTGGCCTTAGTTTTGCTTATAGGCTGGATACTTTTTATTCCAAACCCAAGCTATACTTGCACGCCATTGATGTGCTTGATGACTATCAAGGGCGTGGGATGGGGCGAGCTATAATGGAAAGGATGTTTGCAGACGGTAAGCAGGATGGCCTAGAGGAGGTCTTTTTAATCACTCAAAAGTCTAATGAAAAAGCAGTTGCCCTTTATGATAGGTGTGGTGGCATTACCTGTAACCAGGATGACATCGTTTATGATTTTAACTTATAAGTCGCTTAAACTATAAAAGTCAGATAGAAATTTCTATCTGACTTTTTACTTTCTAGATTATCCTTCTAAATGAACCAAGTAGTAACTTAAACCATCTGTAAGGATGGTCGCTTTCTTGTTAATTCCTCTAACCCATCCATCTTCTTGGAGAGTCCCCATCTTTTCATAAGGACTACCAGCTTCTAGAGGCTTTAGGTCATAGGATACATTGAAGCGAATGAGGCCATTGGCTTCCTCAAATATATCAAGACTTGATATCTCATAAGCTGAAATTTGGTTGGGATTACCTTCAGATAGGGTCTGAATCATTAAGTAGTTGTCCATGAGGCCTTGGGCAATGAACTTCATATCGCTGTGCTCACTGATATAAAGGGCAAGGGTGTCTAGACTGGTGATATTGACCTTGAGTGAGTTGAGCTTTCTTACGCCATCTTCTACAGTGAAAGTTGAGTAGCAAATAACTTGCTCAAGGTCGTAGTCCTTGGCAACGTAGAAGTTAGCCCAGTAAGTGCCTGTTGTGCCTTCGGTGATATCTAGATCAATCAGAGACTTGCCCCCGATTTGGTCCAAAAGGACTTGGAGGTTAAAACTATCTACACGCTCTGTTGCCATTTCAATCATAAGACTGGGCTTGTTTTCTACAGCCAGTTGTAGGTAGTCCTCAAAGAGAGTGATGGGGTCCTGAACTTCAAGATTAATGGGGGTTTCAGAACTTGCACCTGATGACTCCTCAGTGGCATCACTTTTATCAGAGTTAAAATAGAATATAGCCCCACCAATTAGGATGATGATGAGGGCCGCTAGACCTATTATTTTGTTATTTTTCATTCGTTCACCTTTCTCTTGTTTGACTTGGCTCCTCTTTAAGAGGGCACTAGTTCATTTTACCACTAAAAGTGGCTTAAACCAATATCAGGGGCGGAATTTCAAAGAGAAAATTAAATGTTGGCTCGCCCTTTTATAAGGCTCCATTCCTATAGATAGACTCGCTTCATTTAATGGAAGGGACAGAATATCCAGAGTTCCACAAGAGACCTGTGGAGGGTTTGATTGAACCACCTACTTATCAAGAGACAAACGGGCTCGTGCACTCACACCTATCAAGCTGTCACGACTCTTTTTTTGACCCTCTGACTCAGGGTCCAGGAGAAGACTAGGTTGAGGATAAGATAGGCTAAGATGAAGAGGCTCATAGAGATCTTAAAATGACTGGCATGGCTTGTACCTATGGATATCAAGCGGATATATGCAAATCCAAGGAGGCTCCCTAGGAGACCAGGGACCAGGTTTAGGATGAGGCATTCCCGCCTGAGCAGTCTTGAGTGTTTTTTGTCAGACAGGCCCAGTAGTTTAAGTTTTTGATAGCGACTACCATAGACTCTGACATCTTCATAAACCTTCAGGACCTGGACCCACAGGGCTGAAGTCAGGAAGAGGAAGGCAATAAAAACAACAATAAATAAGCGACTGCCTGATGACTGTTTAAAGGTCAAGTAGTAGTCATACTTTGATTGGTAATCAAATCCCTGACGATCAAGGCTGGCCTTGAGATCATGGGGGACTTCCTGCTGACTGAGGTTTATAAGATGTAGGTGTTTATTGCTGGAAGCAAGGGCTTCAAAGTTGTCCTTAGAAATAATCACCAGGGACTTGGTTTCAAGAAACTTTTCATTCCAAAGAATTCCCCTGTACTGGCCCTTAAACTTAAGGGCCATCTCCCGATTGTCCACTTTAAGCTGAGACTGATCATAGGGAAAGACCTGGTCCGTAGCCTCATAAGAGTCATTTAAATGAGAAACATAATCCTCCCGGCTCAAGTCTAGCTGGCGACCTGTTAACTCAGCGTAAGTTTCATCGGATAGGAGGATGACCTTATTGCCCCCTTGCTTATCTGGGTCAGATAAAAAGAGGGTCTGGCTTGCCTGGAGGTAGTCAATACTTCTTTGGTCCACAATCGATGGGTGGCTGAGAGGCCTGGTGTTTTGAGCATGACTTGTGTAGATAAGGTCATAGGGCTGACTGACATCGACCAGGGCCTTGGCCTGGAGGTAGGTAGACAGGACCGTACTTAAAAGCACAACCACCAAAAGACTGACCAAACTGAGTACATAAAGAATTTTCTTGGATAGGGCATACTGGAGCCTAAAAACCGATAGACTTTGGAGCTTGGCCAGGTATACTTTGGGTGACTTTTTTATCAGCTTCATATAAAGGCTGTCCACATTAAAGAGAATCAAGCCCATGGATACCATAATCAAGAGAAAGTAGTGAATGGGCTTGAGGCCATATTGGCTGGACAGGTCCAGGGCCTTGTAAGCATAAATCTTGTATAGGTAGAGGGGGAGGCTAAAAAGGCCTAATACAGCTAAAAGCCAGTGGCCTTCCTTGGGCTTAAACTTGGATTCCTTCATTAAGACCACAGGGGATACCTTGTTTAAGCGTCTTTTATTAACCAACCAGTTAAGGCCATAGACCATACTGATGATTCCCGATACCCAAAGAATATTTAGGAGACTAATTTGAAAGGATATGGTCCTATAATTGAGAGCATACCTAAAAACCCAGTAAAAGCCATAAGCAAGTCCCAGGCCAAGGACCTGGCCCCAAAGCAGGCTATGAAGCAAGATAGTAGCCAGTTCTCTAAAATTAAGACCATGGAGCTTTTTTTGACTCATTCCAACCATCATGAATATGGCATAGTCCCTTTCTTTCTGTTTGGTGAAAACCTTGATAGCATAGTTGATCATGAAAAAGATAAAAATGAGAACCACAGCCTGGGACACCCTTAAAAGCGTCTTAATGTGGTCGTCAACTAGGGCTAACTTTATGCTAGGATTCAAGACCAGGGTGGAAAAGGCAAATAGAGTGGCAACTGAAAGGACTGTGCAAAGAATGAAAAGAAGATAGGACTTGATATGGTAGCGAATATTTTTATGGATTAAAGTCTTTAACATCTGTCTTCTCCTGGATGGACACAGCCATTATCTATGTGGATGACCCGTTGACACCAGTCGGCTACGGTCTGGTCATGGGTGACCATGACAATGGTCACCTGCTTGTCTTCGTTTATTTTCTTTAGTATTTCAAGAACCTTGAGGGTTGACTCCAGGTCTAAGTTGCCTGTGGGCTCATCTGCAAAAATGACCTTGGGCTGGTTGACTAGGGCTCTGGCAATAGCAACTCTTTGCTGCTGACCACGAGACAGTTCATTGGGATAACGGTCCTTTAAGGACTTGATTTCTAGCTGGTCTAAGAGCTGGTAAACGTGAATTTTCATTGGTCTTGCCTGGGTCTCCTTGAGGGTAAGAGGCAGGATAACATTTTCAAAGACTGTAAGGCTATCGAACAGGTGAAAGTCCTGGAAGACAAAGCCCATATGGTCTCTTCTCAAGAGGGCGTGATCTTCTTGATTAAAAGTAGTCAGGTCTTTTTGGTCAAAAATAACCTGGCCTGAGTAATCAGAATCCAGACCACTGAGTATATTAAGAAGGGTAGACTTGCCACTGCCTGAGGTCCCCATAATGCCAATGAACTCACCAGGATGAATCGTGAGGTTCAGCTGGTCTAGAACCTTGTTTTTTTTACCACCACTGTAGTAGGCCTTATTGATGTTACGGGCAAGAATCATAAATCCTCCTAGACTAGAATGAATAGTTTGTCTTGTATTCACGGTATCTAAGAATGACTGTCAAGTAAATAGAAAGACTAAAATTTGCCGGATTTTTACACTTATTTAATATAAAAGCTTATCAGTGACAAAAAAAAGTTCTTTTATGTGTAACTTTTATTCTTTTGAATCGTATAATGAGTAAGGGAGGTGACCTAATGGATCAAAATGATGCTTATAGACTGGAAGACCACCAGGCTTTTGAAGACCTGGTGATGGCCCATCGCCAGGATGCAGAGCGATTTGCTTATAAAATATTAAGGGATGTCCACGCTTGTGAAGACATTGTTCAAGATTCTTTTGTTGCTCTCTATATCAACAGGAAGAAATATAAGAAGAAGTATTCCATCAAGACCTACTTGTATACCATCATTCGCAACAAGTGCATTGATCATGTTCGCAAGCAGAGTCGTTTGATTATGACAGAAGATTTAATGGTAACAAACGAGGAATCGCCAGAGACCCTTTACCTATTGAAAGAAAAGAAGACTGGCCTTTATAAGGCCCTGGACCAGATCCATAAGCCCTACAAGCTGGCCATAGATCTTGTGGACCTAGAGGGCCTGTCTTACAAGGAAGCAGCCAAGATTATGGATATGTCCCTGTCGGCCTTCAAGGTCAGTCTCATGCGGGGGCGCAAGCAATTAAAAAAACAATTGGAAGGAGTGACTTAAGTGAAAGATATCAAGTATATGAACACCCTGTGGCACAAGGTTGAAATCCAGGAAAAGAAGCAAGATGTAAAGAAAAAGCAGGCCAGAAAAAGAATCAAGACCTTAAGTTTGATCGGCCTGGGTCTTTTGGCCATGACCCTCTTAATCGGCGCAGACCTAGAACCCCTGGTCCTGCCCCTGTCCCTGGTTCTGATGATTGTAGCAGTACGAATGGAAAACAAGAAGGCTGAGGAGGACGCATGCAGTTAATCGTAAAAAATATGAAACAAACCTATAAGAGTATTACCTTTATCATCTTTTGCTTTGTCGTCCTCTTTGACTTTGCTATCCAGTTTCATGCAGGTGAACTGGACCTCTTAAAGCCCCCAAGTCCAGACCAAGATTACTATGGGCAAGTTCAAGTGGCCACAGACTACGAGGAGATGGCCTATGGTTATAACCAGTTGCTTAGGATAAAGAGCCATCAATCAATCGATGCTTATCCCGTTGGCATTTATAAGGCCAAGAAGTTAAGTGACCAGGATCTTAATGACCTTCAGGCCTTTGTCAGCCAAATGGTTCCAAGTGGTAGGATTCAAGAGCCGAGTGATATAGCCATAGACATTGAGACCTACCATTCCTTCATCAAGGACCTAGACCGAAGTGTGGGAGGAGCAACCATACTAGGATCAACTTTTTACAACCCGTCAAGGGTCATGACCTATGAAGAGGCCCTAGAAGAGTATGAGGTCCTGATTCAGGGCAACTATTCCAATGCCTTTGCTAGGTATGCTTCTGATTATCTGGGTATAACAGCTGCCTTATTCATACCCTTCTTGTCAGCCTTCCTGCTGATGAAGGATAAAAGGACCCAGACAGAAGACCTAATTTTCTCTTCGCCAGTCAGTCCGGCCAGGTACATTTTCACTAAGTTCTGGGCCCTGGTCTTGTGTATCATGTCCCTCTATATGGCCATAGCCCTCTTTGAAACCGGCTTGTTTATGGGTCTATCCTATAAGTATGACTTAAGCTTTAATGTCTTGGCCTTTGTCAGCCATATGGTGGTTTGGATCCTACCGACGGTCATGATGGTGACGGCTGTTCCCATGCTGGTGTCTGTGGTCTTCTCCAATGGAATTATAGCAACGGTCTCTCAGTTCTTAGTTTCCTTTTTTATGTTGACCCAGGTTCCCCTTGAAGGGAAGACAGGATGGTGGCACTTGTTTCTACGCTTTAATGGCCTGGGAGACTATGACCATTATGAGACCCTGAGAAGGGGCTTTTTAGCCAATCGTCTGGGCCTTAGCCTGGCAGCCCTCTTGGTTGTAGTTGGGGTCAGTCGGGTTTGGAAAATCAAGAGAGACCAATTATTTATGAAAGGGATCAGTCATGACAATACATGTAAAGCAAGTTCATAAACACTTTAAGGACACCCATGCCCTCAAGGGCGTGGACTTAAGTATAAACCAGGGGATGTTTGGTCTCCTAGGCCCCAATGGGGCTGGTAAGACCAGTTTGATGAGAATCATCATGGGTCTAGTCCACCAGGATCAGGGCCAGGTAGAGGTTTTTGGTAAGGCCAATTCTGACCGTGAAGACCTGCGTCAGCTAGTCAGTTATCTGCCTCAGCATAACAGTTTCTATCCGACCATGACGGTTTACGAGGCCATGGACTATATGGGCATTCTTTGTGGTATGAAGGATAAGGTCCATAGAAAGACTCGGATTAAGGAGCTTCTACAAGCGGTTAACCTTTACGGGGAGCGAAAAAAGCGGGTCAAGGCCCTGTCAGGTGGGATGAAAAAACGCCTGGGGCTGGCCCAGGTCATGTTAAAGGATCCAAGAGTCTTAATTGTAGATGAGCCAACAGCTGGACTTGATCCTGAGGAAAGGCTTAGAATTAGAAACTTACTGGCAGATTTTTCAAGAGACAGGATTGTGATTTTCTCAACTCACATTGTTGAGGACATAGCCTACTCTTGTGACCACTTGGCTGTCATTTCATCAGGTGAGATTCTCTTCCAGGGACTCACCAAGGACTTGGTGAGTTTGGCTGAGGGCTCGGTCTGGACAGCCCAGGTCGATCATGACCAGGTTGAAGGCCTTCGTCGCCGGTATCAGGTAACCAGCCTAACCCCCTATAGGGACCATGTTAGTCTGAGAATAATAGGTGACCAGGTGGACCAGGGACAAGAGGTTCAACCAACTTTGGAAGACGCTTATATGTACCTGATGAAGAGAGGCAAGCATCATGTTCAAGTACCAGCTTAAAATTATCAACAGACCCTCCTTGTGGCTGGCCCTAGTCATAGGCCTGGGCTTACCCTTCTTTGTTCCCTTTAAGTACCTAGATGCTAGGGAAATGATCCATCAATCTGAAAAGTACCTGGTCTTTATGGGCATGATTTTTTTGCCTGACCTCATGTCTCCAGAGGTCCACAATCATTTAGGAGACATGGTCTACCAGGTGGGCCAAAGGCATAGTAAGAGCCTGCTGATAAGATCTGGTCTTGCTTACCTTCTTTTGGGTCTCTTTACCTTGAGCATCTATACCTACGCCTGGGCTATGGGGTCTGAGGTGAACCTAAAAATATTCACGGCCAGCCTCATTACCACTTTCTTTATTGGCCTACTGGGTCTTACCCTTGCCAGCTTGACCAACTTGGCGACTGGTTATTTAATCACCTTTTCTTACTATGTGATTGACCTCATGACCAAGGGCAAGTATATGGGGGGATTGACTTTATTTGCTTATAATCAAGAAGGCTTTGAGGGCAAACTCTACCTGGCCCTGGCCAGCCTGGCCATGCTGACTTTTTTGGCCATATATTATAGAATCATTGGGTCTCTTAGGGCGACAGAGGTCTAGGAGCAAAAAAAGGCATAGCTGGTTGCAGCTATGCCTGAATTGTTTTTAGATATGAACTTTTCACATTGACCAGGCACAGATGATAGTCTTCCTTCATGAGGGCCATGAGGCCTGAAAGGAGGATATCCTCAGGCATTTGAGCCTTGACATAGTAGAGGTCATCCTCATAGATGTAATCAAAGGCATAGGCCTGACCCTGATAATAGAGGACTTGATCCTCTAGGGTAACAGGGAGTGGATGGAAGGTCTCTCTTAAGTGGCAGAGGCTTGTAACCGATAGGGCTGGACATGCCATAAGGTCCTGGTATTTATCTATATATTGCTTAAATTGACCATCTGTTTTGACAACACCAAACCACTCTACACTTCCATGGTGGACAAAGCCAGCCTTGAGGGCGAGTTGTTGAGACTTATGGTTGCCCAAAACAATTTGTATATAGGGGAGTCGACCTGAATCAAGGGTCTTGTTGATAATGTCCATGGTTAGCTGGTAGGCATAGCCCTTGCCCCGGTAGTCGGGGAGGGTGTACATGTAGCCGATAGAATCATCATCATGAAGGAGGACAAAGGATACCAAGACCCCCTCTATTCTTATACAGGAAGTTGGCCTTTTTAAAATGGCCTCCTTTATTTTACCTAGGGAATCATCATTTTGGTATTCGTAGTGGTTGTCTACATATTCGGCATCAGCTAGTTGCAAGGAATCTAGAGGGGGAACATCAAACTTGTCCCCTGGGTAGTGATACTGGTTACAGGTATTTTTCCATTGAATCACTTCCCTTTGCTTGAAGTAGTCGTAAACTTCTATGGTTGTACCTGAAAAACCAAAAAAGTCATCGGTCATGGTTTGGTAAAAGTCATCTAAAAAGTCTTGGTCTCTGGTATAGAGGAAGTTGAAGTAAGCATCCTTAATCCAGATGCCCCTGGGGGACTGAGGATTGTCTGTGAAAACCTCATAGTCTGTATTCTTGATGATACCCCTTATATTCAAGGCTTGGAAGTCATTAACTAGCTTTATTGTACTCTTGTCTGAAACTTTTTTCATCATATGTCCATCCTATTCATCTTTAGATCCCTAGATTAATACTTAAGACTATTTTACTAAATATCATGGTTTTTATGTAGGTCTAAATTGCCTTTATTCATTTATCCTAGTGAGTCATCTGTGGTTTTGGCTAATTAGGTCCCCTATGAGGCTAAAGGAGGCACATGACTTGACCCTGCCTGAAGTCACCTATAGAATCGGGGTGTTGGTTAAAATCACTATGAAGAGATAGAGGTGCTTGTATGATAAAAAAGATATGGATGATTGTAAATATTGGTCTCTTAAGCCTGGCTCTGGGCTTATGGACTCTGGTTTCTCTGGTTAAGGGTTACCTGGGAGCCGTGGCTTGGAATGTACTCATGCTTGTAATGGGGCCACTTGGAGGGGTCTTACTAGGGATCAACCTCATCAGCTTGATCATTTGCTTGTTTAGAAAGGGTTCCTTAAAAATACCCTTACTTGGTCTGGCCATGAGTTTGTTTATAGGACTTCCAATGATCAGTCTCATGGGGATTAAACCCTTGGCCTATCCGGCTCGTATTGAAGATGCCTGCCTGACATTAACCATCCACTCTCCCTTTAAAACCGATACCCTTATAGGTTGGGGAGGAGATGATATTGGGGAGAATAAGCCCCATGCTGTTTGGCCATCGGAACGGTGGGCTTATGACATTGTTTTGAGCCCTCATGACCATGATAGCAAGGAATTAGAGGACTTTGGTATCTATGGCCTGCCTATTTATGCACCCGTTGAGGGACAGGTAGTTGCTGTCTATGATCAAGAGGATGATATATTACCCAATACAGAAGACTTTTTATCCTTTGAAGGAAATTATATCTATCTTGAGGTTAAGGAGACAGGCACCTATCTCCTGCTCAACCACCTACTTAAGGGGTCTGTAGACCTAAAAGTGGGAGATCTGGTCCAGGTGGGAGACTATCTTGGTCAAGTGGGTAACTCAGGGACTACATCAGAACCCCATCTCCATATCCACCACCAGGTGGAACATCCTAATGATGTTGTCTTCCCAACCCTAGCCCAGGGCCTACCCTTGTACTTCTATGACCATGAGGGCCAGGCTTATATGCCTGTAAGGGGTCAAGTGTTAAAAGGACAGGACTAGAGGAACCCATAGATAGGATGGTATTTCAAGGGGCTTGCTGGTCAGGTGATGAAATTAGTTTTATTTCTGCTTAAAAGGAAAAAATTTACTTTTAAAGGTCCGAATCTCTAGTAAATATATACAGGAGCATATTCTTTTTATATAATGGGTATAAGATTAAAATCGTTTACTAGTGCAGCCGGGGGACCTATGAAGAATTTATTGAGCCGCAAGGACAAGTCATTAAATAAAAATATCTCCATTAATAGGATTGTTTTAACCATTGTAGCCTCTGCTATCCTAGTTCAAGGCCTCTTTTGGTTGATTGATAGTATGATTTTACTTAAGTCGGATATGGAGGAAGTCAACCAGATACAAACAGATTACATCAAGGGCCAGCTCAAGGAAAGAGTGGCCTCAGTCATAGATTATTCAGAGTACAGAAGTCAGGAAATTGAGTCTTATTTGAGGCAGGAGCTCCTTGACCGGACCTATGAAGCCCATACAGTCATGACCAGTATTTATGAAAACAATAAATCTTCAAAGTCTAAAGAAGAAATAACCTTTATGATTCAAAATGCCCTTAGAGATATTCGCTTTAATGACGGCAGGGGCTATTATTTCATTGATAGCCTGGAAGGGGATGTCATCTTATATCCAGTTCTTGCTTCCAGTGAAGGCAGCAATATTTTGGACTTGCAGGATGAAGCAGGCAACTATGTTATTAGAGATGAAATAGGCCTGGTCCTGTCTCAAGGAGAAGGCTATATAGAGGGCTTCTGGAAAAATCCCAGTGCTGGAGATGACGACCTCTATAAGAAGATTACCTTCGTTAAAATGTTTGAACCCTATGGCTGGTATTTGGGCTGTGGTGACTACCTGGATGAAATCACCCAGCAAATCCAAGCTGAAGTTATAGATTACGTGGACTCTATCCAGTATGGGGAAGACCATGGTCAGTATGTATTTCTTCATGACTTCGAGGGGCTTGAGCTGGCCAATGGTGTATATCCCGAAATGGTCGGTAAGAACTTTTATGATCTAGAAGATGTGAACGGGGCCAAGGTCTACCAAGAGCAAATCCATATGAGCATTAACGAGGGTGGCGGTTACCTGACCCACTACTGGCCCAACCCCTCAGGCCAGGGTCAACATAAGAAATTGACCTATGTAGCGCCCTTAAAAAAATGGGGCTGGATTATTGGAACCGGTGTAGATGTCTCTGATCTAGACCAGGCTATTGAGGCTAGAGAGGATGAACTCAGGAAGTTTATTTGGCAAAGAATCACGGTCATTTTATTTATATTACTCTTACTTCTACTCTTATCCATCCGGTATATCAGGCTCTTTACCACCAAGGTTCAGAAAAACTTTTCTGTCTTTAGAGACTATATGATTTCAGCAGAGATGAAATTAAGTGAAATAGATGTGGCAAGCTTAGACTTTATGGACTTCTCAGAACTAGCAGAAGTGACCAATTCTATGACCAGCCGCATCAATCACCTGCTCCATTACGATGAGCTGACTGGCATCTATAACCGCCGTTACCTGATGGAACAGTTCAAGACCATGTATGACCAGTTTCCTAGTAATATAGGCATGGTATTGATAGACATTGATTACTTCAAGAAGGTCAATGATGACTATGGCCATGAGGTTGGGGACGAGGTTTTAACCCTAGTGGCTCAAATCATCTACCAGTCCACACCGGACTCGGGAGCGGTTGGTCGCTTCGGTGGGGAGGAGTTTATTGTTGTCTTACCTGATTATGACCTAGAGGCAACTCTGGCAGTTGCTGAAGGCATACGAAAGCATGTGGACCAGGCTGACCTGGACCAAATCAAGAGGCCGCTAAGCATTTCATGTGGTGTATCCCATTCCAGCCAAGTGGCAAGAGAAAAACTCTTTAAGGTTGCTGATGACCACCTCTATATGGCCAAGGAAGCGGGGCGTAACCGAGTGGTATATAAACCTATGTAAAAAAACACCTTACTTATGATTTCATAAGCAAGGTGTTTTTTAGGTGGATTGACTGATGGTCCAAAAGGCCTTGACCATGGGAATCTGCAGGTTGGTCTTATGGGTGACCAGGTATATATTTCTTGGAATGTCTTCCTCAAGACCAATGACAGCAAACTTGTGGGCTGACCGAATCAGGGTAGATTCCGGCAAAAGAGCCAGGCCCAAGCCTCTCTCAACAAAGGAGAAAATGGTTTGGTTAGACTTCACCACATACTGGGTATTGGGTTTGACATTAAATCGATTGAGGATGCCAGTCAAGTAGGGGTTGGGATAGTGTTCTGAAACAATAAAAGGGTGGTCCTCAATAATCTTAATAGATGTGGTCTCGGGAAGATTATAAGACAGGGGGGCCAGGAGCTTGACATGGTCAGTGAAGAGGTAGTGGTGCTCGGAATCCTCAATGAACTCCTTGATTAATAGGGCCACATCCACCTGACCATCATCTAACCACTGGCGTATTTCATCATAGTGGCCTTCTCTGACGATGACCTGGATATTAGGATGTTTAATGGAAAACTTTTTGATCAGGCCAGGTAATAAAAGGGAAGAAGCAGATGAAAAACTGCCAATAACCAGTTTACCTGCCTGAAGTTCATTGTAGGAGCTGACCATGTTTTCTAGCCGGCGGTTGGCGTTTAGGACCTTGATGATTTCAGGTTGTAGAACCTGACCCTGTCGGGTCAGCTCAACACCGTACTTCTTTCTGACAAATAAGAGGAAGCCAAAGTCTTCCTCCAGCTTCTTGATGGACTTGGAAACGGCTGATTGACTCATATTTAAGACCAGGGAGGCCTTGGAAAAGTTCTTAACTTCAGCAACAACCTTAAACACCTTATATTTTTCAATACTCATAGGACACCTCCAGATATTCCGTTTGGTTATGGTCAAGTTAATTATAATTCGTTTTAGTTATTTCTGCAAGTGTTGTATGATGGGTTTAGGAGGAAGACATATGAAAAACTTACACTTAAGAATCCTAAAAACAGCAACATCCATGTTTATTATTGCCCTTGGCATTGTTGCCATGATGGCAGCCGATATAGGTTTAAATCCCTGGTGGACCTTCTCTACAGGCTTGAGTGAGCTATCAGGCCTTTCAGTTGGACTTGTGGTCCAGGCCATGGGACTCTTGTTCATTGTGATTGCCTACCTTCTAGGGGTTAAGCCAGGCATCACCACTATACTAGATATGATCTTGGTTGGCCTTTATGTAGACTTGATTCGTCAGGTGCCCCTACCAGTGATTAGTCACTACTCTCTACAAGTACTGGTATTACTGATCGGCTTGGGGCTTTTCTGCCTGGGCCTATCCCTGACCTTGACAACAGGACTTGGAGCAGGCCCCAAGGACAGCTTTACCCTGGCCCTGATGAAGAAAACCAATTCAAATATCAACCGTATGAAGTTGATTGTTGAAGGGGTGATCTTCATCCTGGGTGTACTCATTGGTGGTCCCTTTGGTATTGGTACCATCATTTCAACCCTCTTTACAGGCTACATCTTGACCTACTTCTTCAAGCTTTTGAGGTTTGATCCAAAGGTAGCCTTATAATTGCCCCTTAAGTCCTACGCTTGTAGGACTTTTTTTATGGAAAATTTTTATGAAAAAATACCGCTTTTAAAAAAAATGAGCATTGGATAGGTGAACTAGGAAGGAATCTTGACAGAGAAAGGGGATAATATGACTGATTTAAAGGCCTATGCAAAGAAGATTATTGATTACAGAAACCGTAATGATTTTGAGCACTTTTTCAGCTGTTTTGATGAAAACTTAGAGTTTATTACCCTTGAAGATAATAAGGTCTTGGTTAAGGGCAAGGATCAATTAAAGCAATTTATTGATGAGACGCCCCACAGCAAGGAAGTCACTTGGGAAATTGACGAAATGGTTCAGATGGGCAATAAGTTATTTACCCATGAAAGGCTAAGGGACTTTGAGAACCATACCAGTGAGTACATGTTTATCTACGAGTTCAAAGATGATCGTATTAAGAAAGCATGGTACATCGACAAATAAGGAACTAAGAGGGCTGCCTAGGGGCAGTCTTTTTTTACTAGCTAGCTTGTTCATGGGACATTTAGACTAGGACCATAATGACTTATATTTAAGTTTGGTCTTTAGAAGTCTACAGATTTTACGTATGATGGGGAGGATAGGAGGGGACCATGAGGGATTCATGGGTATTTGGTCTTTGACTACTATCGTATAAATGGACATTAAAGTGTGAAAGAGAGTGTGGATGAAGAGATTAAGAAAGTATTTGTTGAATTTGGATATCAAAGATACAACCTACAAGGCCATTTATCAAGGGGCCTATGCTGTTACCAAGGCAGGTATTGTTTATGATAAGCCGGGTATCAAGGATGCCGTATCGGATCCTGTTTATTGGCAGGATGACATATCCTATACCATTGAGCGGTCAAATAAGTTTAACCTTGATGTGCCCAGTATCACCATAAGCTTCCCGCTTAGTCGCTTGGGAATAGAGGGAGCCTATCCTGGTGTGTTTCTATCGGACTACCTACTGAGACAATTTTCAGCCTATGTGGCCCCCTTAAATGAAGGTCTTGAAAACAAGGCTCGGCCAGTTCAAGAGAATGGTCACTTTTACCTGTGCGATTTAAGTCCCGTGATTGTGGCTAGAAATGCCTGTAGGATAGTCCTAAAAGATGGTAGCCAGCATGTCAACATGATGATTTTAGCCCAGTTGCCTCGTAAGAATCATAAAAAGGCTTCAAAAATGTTGTGTAAGGACCTGCCTGGGGCTGTTGATCAGTTCATAGAGGCCTTCGATTTAGACCATTTAAAAAGGGCTAACCAGGTTTATGATCAACAAGAGGCCATAAGGGATTACTTAAAGACCAGTCCCTACTGTGCCTTCATTGCCAATGGTAGTCTTTTGCCCCGCTTAAGTGCTAGCAACTTGCCCGATCCTAGGGGACTGGCCTTCGAGTCTAATCCTGAAGATGAAATACAAGTCTGTGACCTTAGGGGCCTGGGAATTAAAAAGGGGGTTACTGTCATTACAGGGGGAGGTTATTCTGGCAAGTCCACCCTCTTAGATGCCCTGGGTGATGGCATATATAATCACATTATGGGGGATGGTCGTGAGTTTGTTATAACCGACGAAACAGCCGTCCATATTTCAGCAGAAGACGGACGGGCGGTTAACAATGTGGACATATCCCCTTATGTTAAATGGTTACCCAAGGGGTCGCCAAAGTCTTTTACCACCAGTCATGCCTCGGGTTCTACCTCCCAAGCAGCCAATATAGTGGAGGCCCTTGAAGCAGGTAACAGGGTTCTTTTGATTGACGAGGATAAGAGCGCAACCAACTTCATGATGCGAGATGGCTTAATGAACCAGTTGATTCATAATGATCCCTTGGTTCCTTTTACAGACCATGTGAGAGACCTATACAGGACTGGAGGCGTATCGACCATCTTGGTGGTTGGGTCCTCGAGTGAATACCTAGCCATAGCAGATACTGTATTAATGATGGCCAACTACAGGCCAGCCAATATCAACCGCCAGCTCAAGTCTATTCAGCTTGAGCATAAAACTAGGTCGGGCCAATCCCTTGTTTACAGGCCTGCTGAACGCTTGCTTGAAACCCAGGCCTTCACCACATATCCCTCCAATCAGACCAAGGAGTATCTAGAAATATCTGACCTGGGTTTCTTACTCTTGGGTAACGAGCAAGTAGATATCAGAAAGCTCAGGGGTCTTGTATCTAAAAACCAAGTCACAGCCATTGCCTTTATCATTCGGAAGCTGAGTGTCAGGTCTAGTATTAAGGACCAGGTGCACCTGAAGGAAGAACTGGACCACTTATATGATGAGATCAGTGACCATGGGATTGACTTTGTCTATACCTCCACCTTCATGTGCAGCCGGTGGTTGGATTTACCCCGCAAGCAGGAGGTTTTGTTTACCATTAACCGCATGCGCCATATTAACTTTATTAACCCCACTTAGGGGGATAGATAGTCTAATGATGAACAGGTCATGTTCCTAAGGCTGTTTATACTTATCTATGTTATGTGTAGGATCAGCAAGTACATGGAATGAATTCTGTTTTTTGAAGGCAAATCAAGAGGTGAACAATTAATTTGCCCTTTTAAATTGACTAGGGCTTGCTTGTGAAAAAAAGATATAAGTGATTAATAAAACTGATCACTGTATGTAAGCACTATATTTAAGTAAAAAGATTAAAGTTACATGTTACAAGTGTCAAATAAGGACTTGCTTATTTGACACTTATTTTATTTATGGGGAAAAATACGAAGGACTAGAACCCTAACTCTAAAAACCTATCAGGATGGGACGTTTATAGTAGGTTGACAAGTCGCGTTAAAAGAAGTCTTTCTCTCTCCAAAAATGAAGACCTTATTGGACTGATTGTCATAAAAACTTGACTATTCTGGTTAAAATTAAGTAATATTGGGTATATACACTAAGATGTCTGAAACTAGACTATCATCAGCTAGAGGGCCCTGTGCTTATGAAGCTGATGATAGAGTGAATTTTATAGATGGCTAGGAGGGGATGGCAGTCAGAGTCTTTAGAAAAGAGATAAAGTACGTCATGGATTACATAGAAGCACAGAAGATTGAAGGGATAATCAGTAAGGTACTTTCAAAAGATAAGCATAGTGATCAAGAGGCCTACTTCATACGCAGTCTATACTTTGACTCAATCAATAACCATGATTTTAACAGTAAAATGAATGGGGATGAGGAGAGAAAAAAGATTAGGTTGAGGCTGTATGATCTTCAAACTGAGTGGGTTAAGATTGAGATTAAGTATAAAAAGAATATTAATCAAATAAAGGAGAGCATTTTGATCAGCAGACAGGATGCTAAGGCCCTCATTGGATGTCATTATGGGGTCCTACTCAAGTATGAAAATGACATAGCAAGTAAGCTCTATAACATCATGACCATTGGCCAGTATCGACCAGTTGTTATTGTTGATTATTATAGGAGGGCCTACCTCCACAAGGAAAATGATCTACGAATTACATTTGATATGGACATCAGACAAACAGAGGCCAACTTTAATATCTTTGATGAGAGCCTAGTCTTGAATCCGATTTTTCCGGAGGAAGACCTGGTCTTAGAGGTCAAGTATGATAATGAAATGTATGGTTGGGTCAGGGAGTTATTAAAGGGAAGGTATCATAGTAACCGGTCCATGAGCAAGTACTGCAGTTCTAGAACCTGGCTGGCGTAAAAAATTTGGAGGGATAATGAAAGATTTACTACTGAAATATATGGAAATGAACCAAAATGACCTAGGGGTTATGCAAGTTGTGGAAGTCATGCTGATTGCACTTGCCCTGAGTATACTTGTTTTTATCACCTACAGGTATACCTACAGTGGTGTTATGTACAATAAAAAGTTTAATGTTTCCCTGGTCATGATCACCTGTGTTACCACCATGGTGATGATTGTTATTGGGTCTAATATCGCCCTATCTCTAGGGATGGTTGGTGCCCTGTCTATTGTTAGATTTAGAACAGCCATTAAGGATCCTAGGGATACAACCTATATATTTTGGGCCATAGGTATTGGCCTTTGTGCTGGTACCATGAACTTTACCATTGCCCTTGTAGGGAGTTTAATCCTAACAGGTGTTTTGATCTTCTTTAAGTTTGGTGGTTCCCTAGCCAATGATCGTTACATCATGATCATAAGAGCTGGCAGGAAGAACGAAGAAGACATTATGAACGTCATCTACAAGTTCTTAAAGGGAAGTCACTTACGATCTAAACACACAGACCGAGATAATATTGAACTGATTTACCAAGTAAAATGGCTCAATAAAAAGGGCAATACCTTTGTAGATGAGCTCTACAAGATCGAGGGCGTTACAGCTGTCAATATCGTGTCTCAAAATGGTGAGTCTATTGGCTAAAAGATATGTCCTTAAGGGTAATGTAATCGTCGTCTTATGCTTGGTTGTCCTATCCATCCTGATTGGATACTTAGGTTTGATCAGTCAGCCAAGCCAAGATCAGGCTATTGAATCAAAGGACTCATCTGTTCATCCCATAAATTTAAAGGACATGCCCGCTCTTTTGATTGAAGTAGAAGACCTAGACATCAGTGGTCTGAGTTTTGATCAGGCCCTTATGACCATCTATGAAGATGGCCTGTCTTCTCAAGTCTTATTGGAGTCTTCCATAGGGATCAGGATAAGGGGCAAGTCATCAAGGTCTTATCCTAAAAAGCAGTATCGAATTGAGCTTTGGGATGAAAACATGGAGGATTATGATGCTGAAATTCTAGGCCTGTCCAAGGAGTCGGACTGGATATTGGCGGGTCCCTTTAAAGATAAGTCTTTAATAAGAAATAGCTTAGCCTACCATATTGGTGGAGAGGTCATGGGCTATGCCCCAAGAACCATTTATTGTGAAGTATATGTTAAAGAAAAAGGCCAGACCCTTGGCCCCAATTCATACAAGGGGGTCTACCTGGTCATTGAAAATATCAAACGATCAGATGACCGAGTGGCCATTTACCCTGCTTATGAGGGTCGAAAGGATACCAGCTTTATTCTCAATAAGGATGTGCCAGGCCTTAGTGATGTGGTTATTAACACCTATGGCAAGGAAACCCTCTACTATCCCAAGCACTTAGAGGTGGTGTATCCAGAAAACACAAGCACACCAGACCAACTCACCTATATGACTCGGTACATATCTGAGCTGGAGAGGGTCTTGTTGTCCTATGATTATGATAGTGAAGATGGCTATAGCCAGTACATTGATGTGGATTCCTTTGTGGACTACTATATATTGAATGAGTTTTTCAGGAATACGGATGCAGGTATTTTCAGTACCTACCTCTATAAGGATTATGGAGAAAAGGTCCATATTGGTCCCATATGGGACTTCAATGAAGCCCTTGGTAATAACCCTGATTTTGGTGGTTACTATGACTACACTGGTTTTTATATCAACACCAACTTTTGGTATAAGAGGCTTATGGAGGACCGTCGTTTCGTAAACAAGGTTGTCAACCGGTATGGTGACCTAAGGAAAACCTACCTGAGCGATGATTATCTCTACCAGGTCATCGATGAGAACGTGGAGGTTTTATCCGGTGTGATACCATCAAACTTTGAAAGATGGCCCTGGGATGTCTGTAGTAAGGCGGAACTCTTTGAGACGGTGTCTTCTCATTATTTCAGGTTATCAGCAGATGAGGCTAGGACCAATGAGGACCTAAGGGAAGACCAGCACCATTATATCAACCAAGTAAGAGATGTGTCATTTGGGGCTGACCACCTCCTAGACTTTGTGAATCAGTCAAGCCAGGATGGGATTTACAACACAACAGTCGATTATGAAGACGAAATCAATCAGATGAAAATATTCATAAAAAACAGGGGATTCTGGATGGACCAGAATATCAAGCTCTTGTTGAAATTTACAGAATAGGATTTTAAATGAAAAAAATCACACTTGCAATTATCGGCAGCTTTTTCCTTCTTTTGGCCGCTATTAGCTTCTTCTTAAATACGAGCAGTATAGACCAGGCATATTTTTATATGGAGGATGGCAGCCTATACCGGTATGCTAATGAAAGCAGCCAGGCCTTTTCACCCTATGGTATCAACGTCAACGGGGGCCTGCCAGGTGTCTTTCCAGGAGAGGACAAGGTCAGTGTAAAAACCTACTTGACCTGGTTTGAGGACATTAGCCGTTTGGGCATGAACTCAGTCAGGGTGACCGACTTGATGTCAGAAAACTTCTACAAGGCAGTACTGGAGTTCAATGAGCAAGAGGGGCAAGCCATTTATGTTTTACAGGGAATTGCCTTTGACGAGGTGGCCCTCAAGTATGGGGTAGACCCCCTATCAAGGGAGAGTAGGGAAGATTTTAAGGAAAAGGCTGAAAGTGTCATCAACAGTGTTCACGGCAATCCAGGTTCTTTTATTCATTTACCCTTCTTTGATTCTTATGTGACAGACGTATCTGAGTATATTATTGGCTACAGCCTGGGTCCTGAGTGGCAATCTCATGATGTGATTTATGGTGAACTCATGAACGATCCCCTTCAATACCAGGGGCGTTATTTTACGAGCACGGAAGAAGCATCTGCTTTTGAAGCCTTCATAGCAGAAATTTTAGACCATGTGGTTGACTATACCTATGAGAGGTATGGTCGTCAACCCATTGTATCCTTTCAAGGGTCGACAGGTCTTTTTAAGGAAGACCTTGTTCTTTCCACAGACGGAAGGATGTTAAGTCTTGAATCGAAAACTGATTTTGGTATCAGTTCAATAGTAGATGGTGAGCATATTGTGCCAACACCTGCTTTAAGAAGTGGCTACTTCGTGTCTTACAATATTTATTCAGATGAGACTGGGCCAGAGTCAGACTATGAAAACATCTACCAGGAAATCACTGCTTATCACACGGTTCCCGTTTTGATTTCAGAGTATGGCTATCCCTCAACACGCCTTGCAACCAACTTTGTAAAGGACAAGAGGGTCCCCTACCTATCTGAAGAAGACCAAGCGGATAGAATCATCCGTAGCCTAGACCAGATTGAAGCGACAGATATTTTGGGTAGTTTCTTGATGGAGTACCATGACAGTTGGTTTAAGTCCACCTGGAATACGGTTGACCGCAAAATACTAGACAGTGCAGCCTATTGGTCGGATGCCCAGACCAGTACACAAGCCTTTGGTATTATTGCTTATGACCCGGTCTATGAGGGGCGATCTTTTCACATGGATGGTAATCATGACGAGTGGGAGGCAGAAGACCTCTTAAGGACAAATGACACCTACAGCCTGTCGGTTTCTATGGATTCAAAGTACTTGTACCTACTGGTTGAGTCCCATGAAGCTAACAATTTACTGACCAGCCAGCTGGTCATTGATTTTGACATTACGCCTAAGTCGGGTGCTTATCAATCACCCTATTTTGATATGGCATATGCGAGACCCGTGGATTTTCTGGTCCTTATCTCCAACCAGGAGGCTCGGGTCCTGGTCCACGATTACTATGACACCTATAGGTTTGAGAAGAGTATTCCTGCCTTAAAGGTCAGACCGGACCTAATTCCAGTAAGAAAGAATACCAATGGGTTTTCTGATATTCTGATAGATGTTGAACCTGGCTATGTCAAGGAAATATACGACCATGCAATCGGTGAGGGAACCCTTATTACAGGCCAGCTTTATTCTGGAAACACCAACCCAGCCAGTGACGATTTCACATCCTATGCAGACTATTATATGAATCCGAATCGGTTAGAATTAAGGTTGCCATGGGCCCTGCTCAACTTTATGGATCCCTCCAATCAGATGATCCATGATGACTACTATGACTCCTTTAAAATCAAGCCCCTTCATATAGAGGAAATATATATAGGACTAACCGTAGGCGATTCCATGAACCAAGTCGTCAGATTAGAATCATCTAGTCTTGATCTGAAAACATGGTCCAAGCCCAAGTACAAGAAGCGATATAAGAGGGCCTATGAAAAACTACGAGACCGACAATAGGAGAGGGTCATGCTATTTATTGTATTTATTTTTATTTCCTTAATCATGTTCATATATTGTATCTTTGCCTTGATTGTCGTTACATCTATAAAAGACCGGCAACAACTGGCCTTTACTAAGCGGGTTGAAAGGCTAAAGCCTGTCTATCTAGCCAAGATAGAGGACCAGCTGCAAGGGATTTCTAAGGGTCAAGGTCTCCTGAAGGAGGACCTGGATGCCCTCAAGGACTTATTCAAGAAGAAAGAGTTTGAGGCCGTTATGGATTGGTATTTTGCCACCATAGAGCCTGACCATGCTTATTATGGTAGCATCCCTGTTTTCATGGAATATTTTTTAGAGGCCTTACTGAAAAAAATTAAACGGCATAAGTCAAAAAGTGATGTGAGACATATCTACATGGTTTACCAGTTCGGCCTCTATCGACTGGATGACCCAAGGGTCATTCACTATCTCTTGGATGCCATGAGAACCAACTCCCTTTATTGTAAATACAATGCCATAAAGGCCATATCTAATATTGGTCATGTTCCTGCCTTCATTGAAGCCTTCAGAATTATGGCTGAGAATGAAGATGTGATCAACCAAAAGGTTTTACTGGATATCTTAGGCTACTTTAATGGGGATGCTGATGACTTATATGATGGCCTGGTCAAAGAAATAAGAAGCTTCAGTGATTTCGAGCAATCTACAATTATAGATAGTTGCCGCATGCACAAAAGACGGTATATGAAGGAATTTTATGACTTATTACATGAGGAAACAACCGACAAGGAAGTGATCATCACCCTCATACGATACTTTGGCAGACTTCCCATGGAAGCTGTCTATGAGACCCTTATGACCTACTTGAAGCACGATGAGTGGGAGTATCGTGCCATTGCCTCGGTGAGTTTGCTAGAATATGATCAGACCCCCACCTATGAGGCCCTTGCCCTGGCCTTGGAAGATCCTAATTGGCATGTTAGGTTTAATTCAGCCCATAGCCTACTGGCCCTGGATAGAGAAAGAAAGTATGTACAGCAGGTCTTGGATTCAAATGATCAATATGCTATTGATGCCATTAATTACGTGATATCCAGTCAAGCTAAGTAGGATGAAGTTTATGTCGAGAGGAAGCAGTCATGATAGAAAATATTGTTGTAATCATTAACTGGAGTTTCATGATATATGTGTATCTATACGCCATTATATTTTTCATATCAACCCTTTATTCCATCGTTTATCTACACGACCACATGGAGAGAAAGCGGTATAGAAACACCCTAGAGATTGACACCAAATCAAGTGTTGTTCCTATCTCCATCTTGATTCCAGCCTACAATGAAGAGCAAACAATTGTTGAATGTATTAATTCCATGTTAAAGTTGCGCTATCCCATTTATGAGGTCCTTATTATAGATGATGGATCAACGGACAAGACCAAGGACCTGGTCGTTGAGACTTTTTCCTTAAAAATGGTAGACCGGAAGATTAGAAACATACTGGATACAAAAGAAGTACTCGAGGTCTATGAGGGAGGCAGTGGCATTAAAATCACCCTGCTCAACAAGGCCAATGGTGGTAAGGCAGATGCCTTGAATGTTGGTATTAATGCTTCTAAGTATCCCTATGTCCTTTCTTTGGATGCCGATTCTGTTTTACAAAAGGAGTCTTTAATAGAAATCGCCACCCCTGTTTTAGAGGATGATCGAACCATAGCGGTTGGTGGTAACATTAAGGTGGCCAATAAGGTTAAGATAAAGGATGGAGAGGTTGTTGGGACCAAGACACCCGACCGGTGGATTGTCATCATGCAAATTATTGAATACTACCGGGTATTTGTTTCAACTCGGGTATGGTTCAACCGGTTCAATGGTAACTTAATTATCTCAGGTGCCTTTGGCTTATTTAAGAAGAAGTCTGTTTTAAGTGTAGGAGGGTATGATACGGATAGTATCGGAGAGGATATGGGTCTGGTTGTCAAACTCCATGCTTATTGCAGGGAGCACAAGATCGACTATAAGATTCAATACTCCCCCCATGCCGTTTGCTGGTCTCAAGTCCCGGGCAGGGTGAGAGATTTTGGTAAGCAGAGACGGCGGTGGCAGGTGGGGCTTATGGAGTCGCTTTTGAGAAATCGCTTTATTTTCCTTAACCCCCTCTATGGTGTGGTTGGCCTCTTCTCATACCTGTATTTCTTACTTTATGAAATGTATTCCAGTGTGATTGAGGTTCTTGGACTCATTTTTATAGGCATTGCCTACTACTACTCTTTCTTAAACAGAGAATTCTTTATTGTCTTTATCATACTCTACACCAGCTATTCCATTGTCGTCTCCGTGGCCACCCTAATCCTGGGCAACTACATTGACAAGTACATGATAACTCCTAAGATTCTCTTTAGACTTATTTTTATGAGCATTTTTGAGAGTATAGGCTATCGGCAAGTCAACTCCTTTTACAGGTTGTGTGGCATATTCGACTATATCTCCAATAAGAGAGAGTGGAACAAGTTTGCTAGACACAAGCATAATTAGGAGTCTTTAGTTGAAAATATAAGCATTTGTGATAGCATGGTATTATAACTTGGGGAATGAAATGGGAGGTGATCCAATGAAGAAAATAGGACTTGCTCTTTTATGTGTCCTGATTATAGCATTGGTTTTTAGCATGGCCCTATGCTCGGAAGACACATCACAAGACTATATTAAGGCAACCTATCTGTGGGATGCAGACCAAATCGATTCTATGGGAGATGAGTATTTAGACTTTGCAAGAAACAATAGGGTGACCGACATTTACTTGCAGTTTGATCCAGATGTGGATGAGGAAGTTTATGAAGACTTTATAAGAGCGGCCTATAAGATTGATATAGGTGTCCACCTACTGGCAGGTGCCCCCGATTGGGTCAGTTCTGACGGGGATGAAAACCTAGTAGACCTCATGGACTGGTTGACTGCCTATCAAGAGGGGGTATCATCCAAGAGTCGGTTTGCCGGCATCAACTTAGATGTGGAGTTTTACCTCTATAAGACCCGGTCCAAGTATGTGCGCAGGTATCAGGAGTTGATTCTCACAGCAGGAGCCTATTGTGAGGAAAACAGCTTGATTTTATCCACGACAGTTCCCTTCTGGTATGAAAAATACGATGATGAGCTGGAGGACCAGTATGATAACCTGTCAGAATGGAACATCAGTCACTCGGATAAAACCGTACTCATGGCTTATAGAAATGACATCAATAAGTCCGGCGGGGTTGTAGATATTATTTCTGATGAGCTGGCCTATGCCAATGAAGAGGATAGAGACCTGATTGTTGCCTTGGAGACAAGAGCATCGAGTGAAGGAGACCATGTATCCTTTTATGGCTACACCAAGTCAGCCCTTAATGAGGCCATGGAAGACTTGGAAGCAAGCCTGGCATTTGACTTATCTTACAAGGGACTAGCCATTCACTATTTAGATACCTGGATGGAAATGGAAGAGGACTAAACACAGGTTAGGATATATAAGAGCAAACAAGCGGCAAGTAGGGATGACCTAACTTGCCGCTTTTATATGTCTTAAAAGTCTCAGCTTCTTAACCAGAGGATCAAATTAATGATTGAGATGACTAGGCCTTCAACCAATAAGACGGCCAGGAAGACCAAGACAAAGAAGAGGGACACTAGGAAAATGTATTCTATGTCCACCGGTGGCCTATTGGCAGAGTCCAAGACCACCATGAAAAGGGTAGCTAGAATGCTGATTAAAAGGGCAATGCTAGCGGCCAGGCCGCCCAGGGACAGGTACTTGACGGACTTGGACTTAGAGGGCTTGTAGTCAAGGGGACAAGCCATATAGGGGACCTCTTCTCTAGGCTCGGGTGTTTTAGTTTCCTTCTTGGCCTCTTGTTCTGGCCTCCTATAACTTTCAATAAAGTCTCTTAATCGATCATCACTCATACAATCACTCTCCTTATCCTAGTCATACCTAGGAATGATGTTTATAAACAGATTTCCAGTAAAAATGCTACTCCAGGGGAGTAGCATAGGCTTAGTCTAAATATAAGAAGTCTTCTAGGTTAGTGGCCTTTACTTGAGGGTAGACAGGCAGCGTATCATCCCCGATATTACTTCTGAAGAAACCTGTTAAGTATTCCTTAATCTCTTGTGAGCTACCATGACCAACCCCCTGGTCTAGAATAAATAAAGACTGGCCTTGGGTGGCCTGGTAGTCTTCAAACATAGCCAGGGCCCTTGGTAAGATTTCAAGTCCCCATAATTCTGTGATGATTCTTCTTTCATCATCTCCATAACAGTCAGAGTAGGGAACCACATTATTGGTGTCATCCTTACCCATGTAAACAACTTTTGCAACTTGGTTGTAGTCGGTCATGGAAAAGGCTCTTCCGGTAATGTCTTCATAGTCACTGGTTCCAATAGGATAGATCAAGTCTTTATTGTTTATCTTGTCCACAGGCATGATGAAGTCGTCTCCAGACCCACCAGCAGCCGATGCTCTGACCCGACTTGGGTGGAGGGCTGTAAACCTTTCAGAGAAAGAACCTGAGGCTGAATAGCCTGAAATAAAGACCTTCTCTTGGGTTTGAACACCATTGTCAGCCAGGTAGTCTCTGGCATAATCCACCATACTTAAAATCTGCTCATCAATGTTATCAAAGTCATGGATCTCATATCCTGAGTCAATGATCTGGCTGATTAACTGGTTGCCAACGCTGTCACCATACATGTCACCAGAAGCGATTTCCTTATAGTAGATAGAATCTCTATCCAGGGCATGCATGTAGAAGGATGCCCGGCCTGTTGTCTGGGTATCAATAGAGTGGTGGAGTCTAGGAATCAAGGGATAGACCACAGGCATCTCCAGGTCGAAGGCTATCTTATAGGCCATATAAGAAGAACCCAGGACCTTATTGTAGTCTAGGCTATCTTCAAAGTCAGCCTTGGACTTACTGGTGCCGATATTGATCATTTCTAAGAAAATGTGTTTTTTGTCATTGGACGCTGAAATGTCTCCCTGGGCGTCTACAGCAATGAGAAAGTCGAAGTTAAAGCCCTTGTCTGGATTGGCAGGGATTCTGACTACCCTGGCACCACCATTGGTGACATAGGTTCCGTCATATAAGGCACCAATCTCAACCGTGTCAATGGTCACCTGGAGGATCTGATTGCCTGTATAGAACTCCAATTGAACTGGTTGATTGATGGGGAGTTGATTCTTGATGATTAAGTTTGACCCCTCGAAGCGATAGTCTAAGCTCTGGTAGCTGCCATTGGCATAAAAAGAACCTGCCCGGATAGACTTGTAGTCTAGGGATGCCATGTTAATGATGGGGTTCTGGAGGTCGAAATCTGTAACCCTTAGGGTGTCTGTAGACCCTTGTAGGGTCAAGTCAATGGTCTGACTTTGACCATTCCAGCTGATGCCAGCACCGAATAATTCAGATAACCTCCTAATAGGCAGGTAGGTGGTCCCTTCGTACAGGATGGAATAAGGGACTGTTTGTCCATTGGATAAGACATAACTTTCTCCCTTTTGGGCAAGGGTTTGGTCGTTTATGCTGAGGTTGATATTGTTTAAGACAACATCAATGGATCTGAGGGTTGAATCCGAAAATACAGTGACTGTAAATACAAGTACAACCAGTAGGATAGCTACAATTTTTTAATCATTTCTCCTCCTAAAAGCTAATAAGTTAAAGTGTTCGTCAACTTAGACTATAATAAAAAATCCACAAGTGTCAAGACTAAGCCTAATCTATAATGGGACTCTTATCTCCTGACTTGCCTGAATAAAAGTCGATCAGGGCCTTGAGGTCAGTGATGAAGGCAACCTTGTCTTCCTTGTTTAAGTCAGCTAATTGACTATAGGCCTGCTTCATAATGGAAAACATAAGGAAGCTATCAACCATGAGGTTCTTCTCCAGGGCCTTGAGGGTTGTTTTAAAGTATGAGCTGTCAAAGTCTTTCAGGGCATCAAAGTATGACAAAATCTGCTGGTACTGGGCATACTTTGCAGCGTGCTTGGAAGAGCTGTCCTCAGCTTCTGTGAGTCCCAACATGTCAACTATGAGGGTATTGGCACTTGCAAAGGTCAGACTTTCATTAGTGGACATGAAGAGGATAAGGACCCTGAAGAGGTCACTGGTGTACATGTCTGTTTGGTCTCTATTGAAGATCGTCTTGATCAAGTGGTCTAACTCGTCTTGGTCTTCAAGGGCTGAAGCGTAGATATAGCCAGTATTAGGGTCCTTGAAAATAAAGCCAGCTGGTATATAGTCATCGTAGGGATGGGCAGGTGAAAAGGCCTTTTCCTTGGCAAGAACCTTTTTAATACTCTCCCTGTCATTCACTAAATAAGTGTCCATTAGGAAGTCTTCTACCTTGTCAGTAGGAGATTTTTTATAGTTGAGCAACAAGTGGTCGCACCAGTCTTCATTATCCTCAAAGCCCTTATTTTTCTTGTAGCCAGGCACATGGGACAGGCTGGCATTTAAATAGTCTAGGACCAGGTGACGGTCTAGCTGGATGATGTTTGTAAAGATCATGATGAAGGTCTTAAAGTCTATCTTAGTGATCTTGCCATTTTCCAGGTGGTAGATGTAGGAAGGACTCTTGCCAATTTGCTTGGCCAAGTGGTCACCCCGCCTCTTGTTTTTCTTTCTTTCCGTTTTTAAAAAGTCTCTTAGTTTCTCTGTTACCTTGACCTCTGCTATCAAAATGATCTCCTCTCTCTAGGCGTCTCCCTAATAGTAGCATATGTATTATAAAAGTTACAGTTATATTATTAAAAAACACAAAAAGTTAGGAATTCACCCGCTTTGTGATAATGAATGATAGAATAATAATAATATATATATGGAAATAATAATGAAATGCCTTGTTGTTTGAATTATCATGTGCTATAATCGGTTTCAATCAAAGGAAGAAGAAATGAAGGAGGAAGAAATGAGCGACAAACAGATGATTAAAGATTTAAGAAAGAAAACTGGAGCAGGAGTGCTCTTGTGTAAGAAGACCCTAGATGGGGTCAAGGGCAATTTTGAAGAGGCCCTCTTATGTCTAAGGGAGCGGATGAATCAGTCTGCTGAAAAAAAGACGGACCGTCATGCTGGAGAAGGGCTGGTGAAGTTTCACATTACAGAGGACAAGAAGACAGCAGCCCTGGTAGAGGTTAACTGCGAAACAGACTTTGTTGCCATGAACAAGTCCTTTTCTGATTTTGTTGAAATGCTAGCCCTCCAGGTGGCTATGGGTGATTACAAGGACCTTGAGGACCTCTTGGCCAGTGACTATGTCTTAGAAGGGGAGGGACCTGTCAGCCAATACCTAATGGCCTTAAGTGGTAAGCTTGGGGAAAGAATCCTTGTCAGGCGCATAAAAAAGCTTGAAAGCCAAACAGGCTTTATCATGGGCTATGACCATGGCAAGGGGCGAATTGGGACCCTGGTTTGTCTAGAGGGCCGGCCGGATGAAGACGTGGGGATGGAAGTGGCCATGCATATAGCTGCCCTTAAGCCCCAGGTGGTGGCCAGGCAAGATCTTGATCCAGCCCTTGTGAGAGATTTACAGGCAACCTGGACACAGGAGACCCAACAAGCAGGTAAGCCAGCAAGGATCATAGACAAGATTGTCTCTGGTAAAACAATTAAGTATTACAGCCAGGTTTGTCTCTTGGATCAAAAGTGGATCAAAGATGATCAAGTAACAATGGCTGATTACCTGGTGGCCAGTGGGTCTGGTCTTAGGGTTCAGTCCTTCCTGAGGTATGAAACAGGAGATGGGCTTGAGAGAAAAACAGAGGTTCAATCTTGATCAGAGGGTCTAAGCCCCTGGCCTGGACTGGATTATTTGACCCAGACCATTCATTTTCCTGGAAGGATTGTCTGTCAAATGTCTATTTGCTATACTTTTCTTAGGGGCCTATCAAAGTAGATAAGTTAAGAGCAATCGATAAAGGATTTAGGTATGATTTATCTAGTGAGAGTATTGAGCTAAGAAGGGTAAGGCGAGAAGACTTGAAGACCCTTAGTCGACTCATGCAAGAGAGGGATATCAGTAAGTTGACTGGGGTGGTCTATGGCAAGGAAACCACTGACTTGATGTTAGACTATGCCTATAATGATCTCAACTTAAATAGGCTGGCTATTGGATAAGATGAAACAGGGTCAAGAGGCTCTATGATGACCTGGTTCTTATGGGCTATGTCACTGGCAAGACATAAGCCGTTTTGATGGACCAAGGAAGATGAAAGGATGGAGGGTATGGTAAAGAGGGTATTACTACTGATTTTTATGCAGGCTTTGTTAGTAACGAGCTTAGTCATAGCAGATACTGATGACCATGAGGGTCTTGTGCCTGAGACAGTCATTGGTAATTGGGTAGGGTTTGATGAAGAGACCGGTCAGCAACATAGGTTCACCATTGATTCAAGAAGTATAGATAGCTTTGTCATTGATAAGGTTTATAGTTACTGGATACAGGGAAGTGGCCATCATTATGTTTTTGAAGGCAAGCGTGATGGTGACCAAGCGATAATCCAGATTAGCCTTGTCAATGGGGTCATGACTATGGTCCATCAGGAGGCTAAATATACGTTGATAAATGATTCTACTTCCGCCTCTATCAGTATGATGTATCCTATCTATATGATAGGTAGGACTCATAACGAGGGTCTGGATGAGGATTTGACCACCCTATATTATGAGGAAGATAAGATTATAGTCTACAATCAAATTGGCGGGTGGAAACTTGAGATTAGACCCAAGTATCAAACTCTGGGTGAGGACTTTCTGACCACATACTTTCGAGCTGATGCCATCTGGATAGAAAATGAACAGGACTTTGCCCAGGCTCCAAAGGTAGATTGCTCCATGAAGAGAAATCTAGACGGTACTTATAAGTTGACCATAGATGATAGAAGCTTTATCTTTAGGGAATACTATGCAGAAGGACCTGGTCCCCTTTTTGAGTCGACCTTTAAAGAACCCAATCAAGCCCATGGCTATTGGGCTAATGTAGATGAAACTGATACATATCACTCCCTATACCTGGCTAATGGGGTAGCATTCATTAGAAGGTTTGATGGAAGAACTGATGTCCTGGAGATTGAGAAAAGGTATAACCCTGACATTTTAAATGCTAATTATTATGTAGATCAGGGTCACGGCCTGGTCAAGGACAAGGTCTATGTCACCAGTGTGGTGGTCAATGACGAGGATCGCCTGACTCTAGACCTGGGTGGTCTAAAAACATTCAAGAGAATTAGTGAAGGGGAACTTAAAGACAGATGGTATAGGGATATGACCTACTATTCTCCAGAAGACCGACTGACAGCTCCTATCAACCCCCTCGAGGTCAACTTGATATGGGACAGGGATGCCTTTAACTTTGATGTGCCTCCCCAGGTCATTGACGGTAGAACCATGGTGCCCTTAAGGGCCTTGTTTGAAAAGTTCGGCTATGATGTGGTGTGGGATAGTGAGACCGCCACAGCTGTGTGTACCAATGCAAGGCAGACCATTTATGTGAAAATAGATTCAAAAGTGATTACTATAGAAGACTTACTAACAGGTAATCAATACTCTATCACCAATGATGTGGCCTCACAAATTGTCAACCAGAGGACCCTGGTCCCCTTGCGGTTAATCTCTGAGTTGGTGGGGTTAGGTGTCAAGTGGCATGGTGAAACACGGTCGGTTTACCTGTCAGGAGAGGTCCTAGAAGCTGTTGATTTTTCTAGAGAGGGTATTGAACTGGTTGAATACGGTAAAAAGAAAATGCCCAGCCTCTTAGGGGATATCCTACAAGTATCTGATACAAGTATTAGCCTGAGTTTAAACTCAGCTGTTTATGATTCACAAGCAACCCATGTGAGAATCACTGGAAAGGGGATGGACAAAAAAGTAGTCCTCGATGATATAAAAGAGTCTCTAGTAGAATTCTCTGACCTTCGTCCTGATACGGCATATGACCTTGTCATAGAGGACACCAGTGGTTCTATTTATGAAAGGTTGCCCTTTAAGACTTTCTCAAGTAGTGAGGACTATGGGACCCATTACTTTATTGACTATCGGGCAAGTGAAACTGGCAGGGTGAAAGTGACCATTATTGGACACTATAAGGATGCCAACGACTTATCCTTTAGTCACCTTTCGGGTCACAAGCCAGACAACTATATTCATTTATTAGAAGAGACTCTAGATGTGACCTGTGATGGGGGCTATTCATACCTGCCAGAGACCTCAAAGCTTGCTATGACCTTTAACAAGAGGAGCGGTTACTACCGGATCAGCTATGAGGCTGACAAGACTTATCAGGAGGATACCCAGAACCACGGTGCTCAAGGCATCATGACTGAGAGTTATTTTCTAGCATCGGGAGAGCAGTTCTTGATTCTGCCCCCCTATGGTAACCAACTGGGTCATGTTCATTTTTCCATTTTAAGTCCTAGTGACTGGGTCAATGAAGTTGGTCTTGAGACGACGGCATTCAAGAACTTGTTCACTTCGGATGATGTTGACTTTATGAAAGCATCTCCTTACATGGGCTATGATCCCCAGGCCTTTACTGTCACTGAAAAAAATATCTATGGTACGGATGTTGTTGCCATGGTTGAGAAGGGACTTGGTCAAGCATCAGTTGACTATATCATGGTGACCTTTGAAGACTTATGTGATATTTGGGGTGGTAGTGCTGCTGAAGATCGCTATTTGGTCATGGTCTTGGATGATGAGAGACCCATATGGGCTGGTGAAAACGATAGGGGGACGGGATTCTCTCAGTACTTTGGACTGGGCATGTTCAACCATCAAGTCTTCCATCGGTGGAATGGCTGGCAATATATGATGGCCTGGGATCGTTTTGGACCTTATGATGATGGGCTCTGGATAGAGGGTGTGAACGATTTTTATGTCAATAAACTGGTTGAAAAAAACCTAGATAGTAATAAAAATTACATGGCAGGTTACTACCAAAGATACCTGGAGGACCTAGAAGCAGGTAAAGACCTGCCAATCCTGACCAAAGAACGAGAGAATAGGGATGCAGTCTACTATAAGGGGGCCTTGATCACCTATAAGCTGAATGAGTACATTGAAGAAAAAACCTCAGGAGCATATTCTTTTGATCATGTCTTAAAGCACTTCTGGCAGGAATGGATCCAAGAGAAAAATGTTGCCAACTATGACCAATTAGTGGACTATTTGAATACAATAGTGCCTGGTGGTATAGAGGACTGGTGGCAAAAATATGTTATAGATAATGAAAGACTGTATTTGGACTAGGCCTATGATATGAAAGGGACTAGAGAATCCATAAAGAAATGCCTCTTCACTTAGTGAAGGGGCATTTTAATTCATAAGTTGTCTTGTCTGGCTTCTTGTTGAGAAGGCTGTGGAGTAGACTTTGCTTAAACTGTATAATATTTTAATGGGATTGATTCATTTTATTGGCTAAGTCTGAATACTCGAAAGCCTTCTTATAGTCACCTGCCTTAGAGTAGATATCAGCAAGCTGGGAGTAGACCAGAGCCTTCAATGGCTGATAGTCCCTTTCATTCTTAAGTAGGTCTTGTGCCTGGAAGAGGACTTGTTTGCTGAGGAGCTCGTCTTTCTTGTGTAAGGCAAGCTTGCTGGCATAAATGAGGGTTCTTACTTGATTTTCCTTTGACAGGTCATCCATGTTAATTGTATCCAATAAGACTTGGCCCTCTTGGTAGTCTCCTTGTTCAAGGCTGATTCTAAATAATAAGGAATAGGCGTAACTCAAGTCCTTTGAGAGATCATGACTTTTGTAGTAATTAACAGACTCATTTAAAGAAGCCCTTGCTTCTTTGTAGTCTTTTAAGTAGATGTAACTTAGGGCCATGTTGTCCCTACACGAGGCCAGTAAGTAAGGCTTGTTGACTATCATGAAATAGTTCATGGCTTTAAGAGTGAATGGGATAGACTCTTTATACTTCTTATCAAGGCGTGCTATGTTTCCCATGAGCATATAGACTTCACCTAATCTATAGGTACAGTCATAGTCATTGGACCACTTAATCAACTGGTCGAAAGTTTGCAGGGCCAGCTGGTTTTTATTCTGTCTGTACTGGGCAAAACCTAGAGAGTAGAGTAGCTTAATATGGTAGAGCTTGTCATCCACATATGATCTAGCCAAGTCATCAAGGGCTTGGTAGAGCTTGTCTTCAGCTTTGTCGTAGGCCTCAGCATAAAAGTGTTTGAGGCCTTCAATATGATGGCTCTTTGAAAGGAAGTAGTGGTCTTTTTTTAGGGTGAAATGCTTGATTAGGCCTGTGACTTTGACACTTAAGTCCTCATAGTCTCCCTTCTTTAAAAGACAGTAACAAATATATAAGAGACACTTATAGTAAGAGTCGTGACTTTCAGGGTCCTGAGAGTCCTGATGAAGCCCATAAAAATAGGATAAAGCCTGCTTGTATTCACCATTCTTATAGAGAAAGGCGATGTGGTGGTAGGAGATAAGATAGGGATCTTGAGTATGGTATTTTTTTTCCTCCGATTCGTTCAAAAAATAGCTGATGGGTGCCTCTAATTTATCAGCGATCCTACGGATTGTCTCAAGGGAGGGACGGGCAACCCCGGTTTCAATTTTACTCAACATGGTTCTTGTGATAAACTCTCCTGCTAAATCGGTCTGGGTCATCTTCTTTTTCTTTCTGAGTTCTTTTATTTTTTCCCCTATAGAATGATTCTCCAAGTTAGCCACCTCCTAAATGTGATTTATATTCACTATTATTATGCCATATGGTGATGCAAAAGACAAATTAATGGAAATTATTGACTTGAACGATCATATTAGGTATGCTGAAGGTGAATGTTATTCACAATTAATATTTGTGAATAAAGCTTTTGGACGAATGATGAGTTGGAGATATTGAGTGAAAAAACTAATAAAGAAAATTAAATCGATCCTTGTAACCTCCCTATCGGGCATTAGGGTTATCTGGGACTATGACCCTGTGTATGTCTTATTGCTCTTGGCAATTAAGTTGTTCAAGATAGCAAGCCTTTTTATTGGCATCTACATGGTCAAGAGCCTGGTGGCCTTTGTGTCAGAGGATTATAGGTTGGGGCTTGCCCTGGCTAGAATCCTTGCAATCAGTTTTACCTATCTTATTTTAGAGCTGGTTGCCAACAAGCTAACAAACATATCCAACCTACGAAGGGACAGGTTGCTTATAAGGGTCAAGGAGGCTTTTGCTAGAAAGTGCATTAAGATGGACTATGCCAGTCTATCTTCAAAGGACTTGCTTGACCTAAAGGAGAGGGCCTTGTTTGCATTTGAGAAAAACTATTTAACCAAGAACTTGGATGCTGCTATTGGCCTAATTGGGAGTTTGCTGGCCCTGTCGGGCTTGATTTATATGGTCTCGTCTTTGGGCTTGCTCTTAATCATTCCCTTTATAGTTTCAGTAACTGTTAGGGTGATCTCTGACTTTTATAAGAAAAAGGTACTTTACTTGCGGGGGACAGAGGTTTTAGCTATTAAAAGAAAGACCAGCTACTTGGGTAAACTGGCATCAGACTTCAAGTATGCCAAGGATATACGATTATTTGACCTTAAAGATAGGTTTTATGGCAGGATGGAAGAGGTTTCTGAGGAAAAACATCTTATTAAGAGCAAGATGTTTAGGATGATGCGGATCTGTTCTTATGTTTACCACCTGGGTGAGTTTTTCTTAGAGTGGATGATCTATGCTGTCTTGGGTTATAAGGTTATCGTTACCAAGGTCTTAAGTGTCAGTCAATTTGCCTTTCAGTTCGCAGCCATAAAAGAGCTCATGGGGGTATTGAGTCAAGTGACCGACCAAGTCAGTGATATCTATATTAATAGGGACTATGTCCAGGACTTCTTAAGTTTCTTTGAGACACCAGCTCATGGGACCGCTCAGGAAGACCTGCTTAGGTTAGAAGCCAAGGACAGGATACTAGTGGAGTTCAAACAGGTGTCCTTTAAGTATCCTGATACGGATGCCTATGTTATAAGGGACCTTAACCTAAGATTAGAATCGGGACAAACCTACCTATTTGTCGGTGAAAATGGGGCCGGCAAGACTACAATCATGAAGCTACTCTGTCGCCTGTATGAGCCTTCTGAAGGAGTCATACTTTTGAATGGGGAAAGTATACACAAGTACTCAGCAGAATCCTACTATGAGCATCTTGCGGTCCTTTTCCAGGACTATAAAATGTTCCCTCTTTCAGTAAAGGAGAATATCACTGGCTTAGATTCTTCAGTGGTTGACAACCGTTACCAGTCAGCAAAATCAAGGTCTAGGGCCCAGGCTGTCATCGACAGGCTGAGTCAGGCTGATGACACCCAGATCTACAGAGAGTTTTCTAAGACTGGGGTGGAGTTATCTGGTGGCGAAATGCAGCGACTGGCTATTGCTCGAAACTTCTATAGCCGGTCTAGAATCCAGATTTTTGATGAACCCACCTCTGCTCTTGATGCAGAAACCGAGTACAAGCTCTTTATGGACTTAAGTCAAAACAATGAGGACAGGCTCCATATTTTTGTTTCTCATCGTTTAACCAGTTCTAAATTTTGTGATAATGTCATCATGATTGATGGGGGGACAATCGTAGGCATGGGGAACCACCATCATTTACTTGGGACCTGCCATAAGTATCGTGATTTGTTTGATAAACAGTCCATATTGTACAGTGGATCAAATGATACATGTCAAACTGAGGAGGTGGGCTAGTATGAAAAACAATAATAGAAACTTAAGAAACCTTGTCTTTCTTATTAAGACCCTCTGGACAACTGATAAAAAATACCTGCTTTTAATGGTCTTTGAAATGTTGTCATTTTCAGCTCATATGCTACCAGATTTACTGATCACCAAGTATACTGTTGATGCTCTCTTCCAGAGGTTGCCCTTCAAGGTCTTCTTGATCAGAACGTCTCTACTACTTGTTTTCAAGTTAGTTTGTATGATAAGTCTTGCTTATGTCAATACTGAAAGGCCCAGAAGGGATGATATTGTTACTGAGCGCTTATTCAACCAGTTCTTTTACAAGTGTATGAACCTAGAGTATGAGAAACTCGCAGAGAGGGAGGTCCAGGAGTTAAAAGACTTAGCAAAGCCTATGGCCGACGGTAAAATTGCAGCAGTTGGTTGGTACTTTGTTGATTTCTTCTCAAATGTTTTTTCAGTAGCCTACCTAAGCATCATTTTATTCACAGTGAAGTTCTACCTTCCCCTGGTCGTGCTTGTACCTGTTATAACTTATAACATGTTAATTAAGAAACAAGTGAATAAAATGACTCAATTGGACTTTGGTGTTATCCAGTCCATGCGATTTGTCCATAAGGTGTACGAGATCTTATCTGACTTCACCTACTTCAAGGACATAAAGATTTTTAACTTAGAAGGTCCCTTAATCAAGAAGGCAAAAAATCATATGCCCCATGTCCAGTCTTTGCAAGAAGATAAACATAAGGCAGATCGTCATCTAAGTACTTGGCATATTCTTGTTAAAAATGGTGTCAACATAGGGGTCTATCTCATCCTCTTATTGGCTGCCTTTGCAGGGTCAATAAGTGTAGGGACCTATGTCTTGGCAGTGAATGCTGTGGGGCATTTGACTCGATCCATTGAGGCCATTAACACGTGTTACAAGAAGTATCTAGATACGTCAAAGTATCTAGATAGATACATGACTTTTATGGATTTGCCTGAGGGGAGACAGGGCCAGGTAGACCTAGGCCAGAACCTGGATCCTAAGAAGGGATATACCATAGAGTTTAAGGATGTTTCCTTCAAATACCCTGGTCGTGAGGACTATGTTTTCAATCAGTTAAACTTATGCTTAGACATGCCTCAAAAGGTGTCTATTGTAGGTTCTAATGGCGTTGGTAAGTCAACCTTTATAAAGTTGCTCATGGGCTTATACAAGCCAACAAGCGGACAAATACTTATCAATGGTGTGGACATAAGTAGCCTTGAAGAGGAGGGCTACCGAGGCTTATTTTCAACGGTCTTCCAGGACTTCGAGTTATTTGCCTTCACTTTGAGGGAGAACATAACAGCCTTTGAAGAGGACTATTCCTCAAGTAAGTTAGAATCAGTAATAGACCAGTCTGGAATCCGGAGTAGAATTGATGACCTCCAGGAGGGCTATGATGCCTACCTCTATAGGATTTTTAGTAAGAAGGGGCAAGAACTTTCAGGAGGAGAATTACAGAAAATAGCCCTGGCCAGGGCCATATATAAGGATCAGGCTCTTATTTCTATCTTTGATGAGCCGACCTCTGCCATTGATCCCAAGGCAGAGTATCATCTTTATAAGAAGTATGATGAAATTGTAGGAGGCAATGCTGCCTTTTATATTTCCCATCGTCTAGCCAGTTGTAAACTATCTGATACAATCATAGTCTTAAAAGATGGTCAAGTATACGAGTTTGGCAGTCATAGTGATCTTATGGCAAAGGGAGACTTCTACAGTGAGATGTTTACAACACAAGCCAGCTACTATGAGACAGTAAGTGACCTATCGTCCTAATCTATTTATACGAATCGTCCATGTTAAGCTAATCTCTAAAATAAAAAATCCTTCCATGAAAGCTTAAAGGCTAATTGGAGGGATTTTTAAAGTCTATCAGTCCGTTGTATTTATTTCAGGAACTATAAATCATTTTAGTGATAATTACATCTGATCTAAGAGTGACTGACTATTGATTTGGAATCATAGTCAATATGATACTTCTTCTTTGCTTGATTAATGTATATCGACCTGAGCTCGTCCATCCCTTGTATCTGAAGAACGTTGAAAGAGTGGACAAAGAAGGGGGTATACACATCAGCAGGATAATCAAGAAAGTATAATGCTGCAGCTTTTCTAAAGTATAGACCATGCATGAGATAAAAAGATGACATATCTAAGAGCATTCTAAGGGCAGTATCGACATAAAAAACAACATCTTCAAATTGGTCTAGACAATGGTAGTTGTAGCTGATAGTAAATAGAACTTTTACAATAAGTTTCATGAAAGTGTAATCATGTTCTATGTACTTAACTAGTTTTAAGTACTCTTCGAAAATAAAAAGCATAATGTCATTGGAGTCTATGTAGTTTTGATTCTCGCTTTTATCCACGGCGTAAAGAAGTAGAAGTTTAAGTTCTAAATGATTGAAGCTGTACTCTTTAAAGTTCTTAATGTTGAAGTTATGATGTCTGGTCGATAATGCTCGAATGTATATGGTTTCTGGAAGTATGTCCATGTTTTTGGTGTAAGTCGATTCGAGTCCTTGTAAAAGTAACTGAAATTGTATCATCTCTACTTCTGTAACATTGGTTTTGCTATCTGCTGTTAATTTGTTAAGTCTAGTACTCAAGTGATTAATATTAGTCATATTGTTACTGATGATTAGTTGATCCAATTCCTCATACAACTTAAACACACTATTAGATTGACGGTGATACATGAATACTCTAATTACATCAACTTTATATACACTTGATAGATCCTCCATTGTTCTAAACGATGGTATGTTTGTTCCCTTTTCTAAGCGTCTTAATGTTTCTTCGCTTAAGCCGGTGGCTAGGCAGACTTGTCTTTGTGTCAATCCGGATGACTTTCGAATATCTCTTAGAAAGTTGGAGAAACTTTCCTCATCAATTTTTGAAAACATATTACCCCACATTTTTGTTGGTTTATTTCTACTTATATTTAGATTATTATAGTTGTAAGCTTAATACAAGGAGTGAAGGAGATATTATGAAGAAAGTACTAATTATATCAATGATTTTTATCAGTCAGATAGCATTTGATGCAGAGCCCGATATTCCATGGGTGAGAAAAACAAATGATACTAACACATGTTATACCATTGAATTACCTACAGATTTTCAATGGTAATGTAAGGAGCTGTATCACAAGTAATTCGTCTGATTAATCTAATGAGTACAAACACCATACCGCGCTTTGGTGTTTGTACTCATTAGATTAATCAACCAATTTTGGTTAATAAAATCATAACTATTGGTTTTATGTTTAGTGTTAAAACTAGAAGATTGATATTATGATAACATCAATTCAGGAAGCTAATATAAGTATTCCACTATATAGTGGAAAAATTGTAATGTTGACGCCCTTGATTTTCCTCAACATACGATTCGGACTAATAGTTTATGTGAGGTTGTTTTATTGGTAATAAGGATGACGCATCACTGTAGAGTAAATTTTTTTATAGTTTAATATAAACTTTTATGAATGTGATGGATAGGTTTTTATGGAGTAACATAACTTGTGTGCTGTGATGGATGATAGGATTAGATAGGCGGATAATTCTGAAAAAGAGAAAGGTGAGAATGATTAAATGAGTAAAAAATTGTTAATTCTAGCATTAGTATTTTTGTTGGTAGCATCAACTACAGCTTATGCAACTGCATATTTAACGCCAAATGGTGATAATGTTGATTCCGGAGGACATCTTGATTGGGATAGTAACACAAAATATCTTAGTGATTGCAATACAGCTCAAAGTGTTTGGAATGGATATAAATCAGGTGTAATTAGGAAAGATAGTTTTTGGGTTATTGAGGATATTTTTGTTTCAGATTATTATGATTCAACAGAAACTAGATTTGCATATAGACGACAATCTAATTCAACAATAAACTTTAATGATTACTACTTTGTATTAGGAAACTCACAAAGTCTAACAGCAGAGCAAAGAACAAAAACTGTTATACACGAGTTTGGACATGCACTAGGACTAGGTCATAATACATCTAGTAATCCTGCAATTATGAGGCAGGGGAGGTTTGAATATAAAACTCTGCATCAAGATGACAAAGATTCATTCGATGAAGCAGAAAAGGCATATTAAACTATAAGGAGGTAGTTCAAAATGAAAAAGGGATTCATATTTATAGCTGTTCCTCTTATCTTGTTATTTAGTATAGTTGCTGGTAAAGCATTAACAAGTGAAAAGGTGCTGGAAATTGATTACATTGAAGCTGATCATGTGATTGATATTGAGAATATGAGTGAAGTAATTGGTTTTTCTGATTATGTATTTGTTGCAAAGGTTGAAGAAGAAGCTGGGACGATTTATAGACACATCAGAGAAACTAACTCAGGAAGAAAAATAGGGGAACCCTACACACAATTTAAAATAACTATTATTTCAAATTTGAAAGGTCAACTAAAAAAGAATGTTCCAATAACGATTGAGCAAATTGGTGGAGAATTAATGGATGGCAAATATTTGGTGCTACAAGAAGGGGATGAATTACTTCAAGTTGGTAACTATTATATTATATCAGTTAGTGCAGGTGCAGATGATAGGCTTGTAATGAGCAGTCCGACATCCAACTTTAAACTAGATTACCAGCATAAAAGTGATATCTTATCTTCCAAGGAATACAAAGACTTTCAAACATATGTAAAAAATGAAGTGAAGTTTGATAGAGAGAGAATGAAGTCTAAGTACGAAGAGTAATTTATTGAACTCAAGAAGCTCATAAACCAAGCAAGATAATTAAATGTAGAACCCATGGATTTGACATGCTCTGTTATCCCATGGGTTTTTATTGTCATAAAAGATAAGAGAAACTCCTAGTGGTTTGTTATGAAAATTGTTGCATAATTGACTAAGAATTATGTTGAGCATAAAGATGCATTTATCATTTAGAGGGGAATTCAAGTTGATTCCTTGCTGTTGATGAACCTTTAAACTATATTGGGGGCTATGTTTCTTTCAAGACTTGTATTTAGGGGACATGTGGGCACTCAAGAGAAAAATGTTGGCAACTATGATCAATTAGTTGACTATTTAAGTACAATAGTGCCTGGTGGTATAGAGGACTGGTGGCAAAAATATTGTTATGGATAATGAAAAACTGTATTTGGACTAGGCCTATGACATGAAAGGGACCACACAATCCATAAAAAAATGCCTCTTCACTTAGTGAAGGGGCATTAAAACTCCTAATTTTGGGGTGATTTCAAAATGGGAATACTTGTTTTGAGATTTCTATTAGAGGTTTTCAAAAAATCTGGTTAGTTTATATTTTTTACTTTTTTCAGTCACGACTCTACTTAATTAGTCGTATTTCTTCTGGATACCATATAGCCCAAAAGAAACAGACCTATCCCCAAAAGAACCTGTTTAAGTATGACTGTTATTAAGAAAGCCATTGAGGTGAATATAAGGAATAGAGCAATGTTCATTTTTCTACTCATCTTCATCGTTTATTCTCTCCTTGTAGAAACATATAATTAATCATGTAAGTTTGAGTATAAAAAAAGTATTAAAGGATAATATAATCTATATTAAACATGATGGTTAGTCATTATTGTTGTTATTATCCTATAATACTAATCTCTTTATCTCTCTGTTATTTTTTTCGCTTACATACGACTTTATTTTTTGAGCAGCTAAACAGGGTGCTTGCACCTAAAGTTAAGACTGTCACTGCAGTTACAGCTTGCGTTAGTGCCTCGGTTACAACTAGAGAAGTAATTGTAGAAGCAACAGCAGAATCAGCTCGCGTTCCATCTAAATCACTACCTCCTACGGCTGATAACTTCTCTAATTCATCTAAATCTAATTCACTATAACATTTCATATTTTTAATCTCCTTTACTCTCTAACCATCATGTTTAAAGTTAATGTATTATAAATTATCATAAAAAAGTTTTTCATAGCTTGTATAACTCAACATATTATTAGATAGCCAATATTCTGATTCGACTGTTTTTATTTCAGGTTCTGTATATTGATTTCTAAGGTTGATAAATAAACTTTCTTGTTCTCTGTTTTTCTTAAATACTTTATTCTTATAATCCGATAAGAGTCTATATGCGGATACATCTACGTAACTTTGAAGTATCTGATCAGTTAAACTTATTGATTGCAGTGCAAGTGCCTTGCTATTACTTGTACCTAAATACATTAGTACCTTATCTAAGTAGTCATTTACAAAAGCATTACCATTGTTAGAGGATACACTGACACTCATACTGAATTTTCCTCTTAGTTTCATAAGATGCGTCCAATATCCAATTCTATCTATAAATATTTTCATGTTACCGGTTACATGATGAACATACACTGGACTAACAAATATAATACAATCTGAAAGAAGCATCTCTTTTTTGATGTCTTTCATATCATCTGTTATGTTACATTGTCCTTTATTAAAGCAATTATTACATCCTATACATTCTTGAATATTTGAGTTGAAGGGGGATCGAATGTAAAACTCTACAGTATCATCATGTAATAGAGAGATCTGTTCTTTTAGTTTATGTACGTATAGCTGACTAAGAGAATCTTTAGCTTTGTTGCTAGCCACATATATAAATATTTTCATGATTATCCTCCTTTAGAATATCCATTTGTTGATTAAATAAGTCATAATATTTACCCTTCATACTCATGAGATCTCCATGTTGACCACGTTCAGCAAAAGTATTATTATCAATGACATAAATCATATCTGAGTCACTGATTGTTAATAATCTGTGGGATATTATAATTGTAGTAATATTCTTTTTCCTTAAGTTTTCATATATGACTCTTTCGTTAATTGCATCTAGGGAACTAGTAGCTTCGTCTAAAATAAGTAGTTGAGGTTCTCGTACTATCGCTCTTGCTAATGCTAATCTTTGAATTTGACCACCTGACAGATTGCCACCTTGACCAGATAAATAAGTATTTAGTCCTAGTGGCATCTCTTTAACATCAGAATAAAAGTTAGCTGTTTTTAATGCAGCGATTATCATATCATCAGTAATTTTATCATCATCAAGTGTTATGTTTTGTCTAACTGTTTTATTGAAGACTAGAGGAGTCTGCGGTACGATTGAAACCACACTATTAAATGAGTCAGATGAAATTTCTTCTAACTCAATATTGTTAATCAGTACTTTTCCGTTTGATGGCTTATATAAACCAGCTAAAATCTTTACTAGACTGGTCTTTCCAGAGCCAGATGTCCCTACTATAGAAATCTTCTGTCCTTTTAATGCATTTAAGTGTAAGTTTTCAACTACATAATCAGCAAGATCGTTGTATTTAAAAGACATATTAATGACGTCAATTTTTTCAAATGACGTCAATTTTCTTTCGACCTTTTGCTCAACCTTAGGTTCATCTAACATATCGTTTAAATAATACATTGAAGCTTTCATTGTGATTAGTTTACTGACTTCGTTAAAAAAACTATTAGAATAGGTTATTAAGCTATTCACTAATGTATAAATGAGGAACAAGTCACCGGCTGAGAGTATAATTGAGTTTATACTGACAACTATGATTAAGATAAATAAGGGAAAAAAGGTGTTGAACTGACTGAGTACTAAGTTAAATGTAAAATGGATCTTTTGGTTCTTTATTGATAATTGTTTAAAGTTGTGGTACTTTTCCTTAAATGAACTGTAGAAAAATGAATCAAGATGAAGACATTTTATCTGAAACATACTTGTCACTAGCTCGGTTTGTAAACTCTCCATTTCTTCGTCTTTACTCAACTCTTTCTCTTGCATTCTTAATAAAATTTTACTAATCACGAATACATACAATCCAATGGACATGATTGCACCAAGGAGAATCGGTATTATAGCTAGATAGTTAATGGCAAAATAACCCAGAATTACAATTCCACAAGATATTGAAATAATAATTTGACTAAAGGTAGTGCTAATGATGCCCTGCATTCTTGATAACATATCTAATCTAAATAAGATGTTTCCTTGACTCCTGTTATCAAAAAAAGCATATGGTATATCAAACAGATGTTTTACGGAGTCTAACTTAATAGAGTCTAGCAACTTGTCATACAGTTTTATGCTAATTCCATTGCTTAAATGCTTTAATATCGAGGATACAGCAATCAATAAAGTGACCCTGAAAACAATATCCTTAAGATTTAATCCATTATTTGTGATGACAGAATCAATTATATTTTTTAGAGTAATTGGAATGAGCAGTGAAAAAAGATATACAATTAATGATGATATCATAGTCAATAAGAGAATCGACTTAACTGAATCTATGACCTTGTATAAATGTCTTAGTTCTTTTATCTGCCTACCAGATTTTTCAAAGTCATCGGAAGGCTCTGCATAGAGTGCATAGCCGGTGAAAATACAAGATAATTCTTCAAGACTGACTTTTGTTCTACCTTTAGCAGGATCAATAATTACCGCGTGGCTTTTGGTTGTTTTCTCAACAACTATGAAGTGGTTATTTTTAGTGTGGAGTATATGTAAATTGCTATTAAAGTCATACTCAGTAATGTCGTTAATTTTTATTGCTGTTACTTTTAAGTTGATATCGGTTAATATGCAATACAGGTCTTTAATATTTGTCCCGTCTCTTCCGATATTAAAACGATTTCGATAATATGATATTGGACGGTTAAACTTAAAGTAGCTTGCAATCATAGCAACACAGCAAATACCACATTCGGTATGAGTTGTTTGTCGAATAACTTTTATTTTTTTCATGATAGATCTCCATAAACTTCTAAACTAAGAACTGATGGTAAGTTATACTTTGTCTTTAGCAAAGTGTATGCTATACCAGAATTCCCCAGCATAAAGCCATCGAGGCTGTGAGCATACTTGTCGAACCATTTTATTTCATCTATTTCATTGAAATTACAAATTGATTCTAAAAGTTCATTGATGTCATCAGATTTTTCATCGCATATGGTTTGAAGAATATCTATATTACCATAGACGCCATGGCACAAACATAAATTATCGACATCAAGCAAGTTTTGCTTGTCTATTACATTTTCAATAAGACTATTAATCTCAATAATATCCTTATTGATGGTATTGTCAGGCAACAAACACTTTTCGATTTTATGTCTAGCCAGTAGTATACCTGTTTTTCCTCTACACCAAGTATTTGGTAGTGATTCCTCTTGATTAATTAGTTGGTTTTCATGTCTAAGCAAATCATAAATTTTTTCAGTCACCTTTTCTACACCTGAGAGTTTTGTTGTTGATGCTAGTGTCATTGCCAGGCCGGACAAGCCATGAGCAAGTCCAATTTCATAACAGTTATACATATCCACTTTACTGATGAACTTATTCACTAAGTCTTGAATCTTTGTCTGAAACTCCTCGTCAAACATTGTCATGTTTAAGCTGGATAAGAAATAGATTGAAGAAGCTATACCTGAAAGATAATCATAGTCTGATGATGTTGGTTCTGAGCTCATATATGCAGTATAAAATTGCTCAAATAAATCCCTAAAATCATCTAGGAAGGTATCTTTTTCATACAACCTGTACATGTTATATGTAAGGTAGAGTATGCCACCAAAACCTGTAAAAACAGAAAAATCATTGATATTTTTTTGTGAGTTGTAGTGGTTTTTAATCAGACCATTTAATAATTTTTTTGAAAGAGCTGTGATTTCAAGATCGTTTTTTATCTTGCCATAACAAGCCAAAAGCCATACAATCCCGCCTCCTTGGTACATATCATAACTTAAAGGTGTAATGTTAAACATTTCCTTATTTGAACTCAAGTGGACATCATATATAATGCTTGTATCATTACTAGTTTCACAGGGGATTTTTTTGTACTTACTAACATAATTGGATACTATTTTGTCAAGGTTAACTAATTGCTTTTTTTCAGATGTGGGATCATGTATTTTTTTGTGTTCAATAAAGTCCTGGTCTTTCAATAGTGTTAGTATAGACATTTCTATTAATCTAGTCTGATACTTCATTGAATCTAAAGTGAATGAGTTTAATTTATTTTTAAGAGTTTCATAAATAGATTCTGTGTAATAATTTTCACAAACTACTGAATGACAGTTATACAAGTTTTTTGATTTAAATTTTGTATAAAAGTGTGGAATATATCCTTTTGTCATGTCGTTAATTTCACTTTGTACTCTAATGAATCCATGTTTACCAGGGGTGAAGTTGTTTAGAAGTATGTTGAATAAATGGTTACTCTTGGTTTCACTTGATAATATGCTAGGGTGAACACTAGATTCTACAAATTGATGATATACTTGTGTAGGTCTAAGAAGCTGTCTGAATATCATTTCATTAGAATGAGAGTAGTCTTCGATTTCATTTAGAAACCCTTGTTCATTTTTTATGATATATTGACATGTTCTTTCGAAACCTGTAATTAAATGATCTCTGATTGAATCGAGTGACAGTTCTGAACCATCAGCTATTCTCAGCAAGTTTTTTGTTACACTGAAGCCCATGTTTACTTCCTCATAAGCCAAGTCATGTTCCTCGCTCTCAACTAAAACAGACATAGACATTTTTTTAGATATGTCTGGCCTTGATAATATGCCACTAATATTAATATCAAACACACCATCAGGGTTAACAAATGGAATAAAAGATGTGTTCAAGACGCTATTGTATAGGTCGCGATTTTTTGTTGTTTGATGAATCCTGTTTACCCTTGCATTGCTTAATGTTTCTAAATCAATAAGTACAGGGTATTGTCCATTACAAATTACATTCTCGTGATGCATATCAAAAGTATTGAAAAAATAGAAGAGAGACAAGTATGCACCTGCACGTTCATAATAATGACATGCTTCTTGTGTATTTTTACATGGTAAATATTCCACATATTCTTGCCAGCCGTAGTCAACTCGAGAAATCATTTTCGGCATCCAGTAATCAATTTTACTGGATGCATCTTTTGATATAAAGGTTAGTAGTTTCTCAAATAAAATGGCATTGTTGAGACTTCTAGGTTTATATACTAAGCTTCCATTCTCGAATGTCAACATAGCAACACTCTTACCGTTGTGATTATCTCCTAGTGAACAAGATATTTCATTTAGAGAACCAAGATCTTTGTTAAATACATCTCTTATCACATCAATATCAGAGGTATAATTGGAGTATATTTCATGTTGGTATTGAATAAAGTCAGTAAGTTTTATCTTGATTTTTTTCTCAAGCAATGGATATTTAGTATATAATTTACTTATATATCCATCTTCCCTTACAACTGCATTGAACTGTCTAAACCTACCTTCAGTTGTATCAGCTAATGTCAATTCCTGTTCTTTGAAGTGATGATATTCATCTGAAATAACCTTGTAGACCATGTCAAATACGATATCTAAAATACTTTCGTAAGCAGACCGATAGAGAGAATCGGGTAACTCATTTAGTAAAGCCTTCAGATTACCCTTAACTATGCCCTCAACTTGCTTCTCTATAATACAATTCACATTATCCTTAAAATCCATAATATCTCCTTAGTTTTGCTATGTATCTGGTATAAGCTCTAATCCTCGTAAAGAATAAAAGGTCTTTCTGTAGAGTAGAGTCTAGGTAAATCTTTCTTAGGAGGTTTTTTCTCTTTATCTGCAAAGGAAAAAGACATGCCCATTAAAACTGTTGAACATAATACCAAACAAATTATTTTTTTTCTCATATTTACTCCTTTAGTTAGTTATACACTGCTATAATAGAATATACTAGAAATCAGTCCCCCAGAATAAAAGCAGGTTTTTTATGTTTGAAGAATATGATTTAACAAAATTTGGACTCAAGTTAAAAGAGATTAGAAAACTACATAATTATAGCCAGAGTTATGTTTCTACAAATGCAAAAGTACATGAAGATACACTTAGACGTCTTGAAAATGGGAAAGTTGTCCCCAGGATTAACACTCTATTTCTTCTTGGGAAGTTCTATAAAGTGAATCTCTTTAATTATGTGTATTCTGAGAAAATTAATTTGAGTATTCTTGATATTTACCATGAGTTAGATACCCTTATTATTTACCACTTGGATTCATCATATAAGTTCCAAGAACTGTATGATGAACTTAGAGCACTTGACTTTGACAACCTTTTTAACAAAAGAGATGCTGAGCTACTTGGTATTTTTATCAGCTTACTTGGGAAATTAAGAGACTGGAATGAGTACTCCGATTATGAGTCTATAATTAAAGACATTAGGATAGAAATTTTCAGATGTAAATTAGGAGATATAGGCAAGGAAGGTTTCAAGGGGAATTACTCACCAATAGAAATAAGGATACTTCTTTTGTATAGTTTGGCATTAGTCAATATTGAAGAATACAATGAGAGTAATAAAGTTATAAAAGAGATTATTGACTACATTCTTGTAACAGATGATGGTGAATTAGAAAGAAAAAAGATACTAGTTAAACTATACTACAATTTGGCTTATAATTATCATTTACAAGAAAGGCATACTGAAGCTCTTGAAGTAACGAATACATGTATTGAATTTATATCAGAAAGTGATATTAATTATTGTGTAGAGTATGTATTGGCAAGAAGAGGAATAGCTAAATACTACTTGAATGATTCAGATTATACAAAAGACTTCTATAAGTCCATTTCCTGTCTTGTTATAAAGAATCAGTTTGAAACGGCTAAATCGTTCAGAAAAATTTTCAAGGATGTATGTAATTTTGAAATAGCTGATGATTTTTTAAGTAAAATAACTTATATTAGTGAGTTATATTAGTAACTTGAGCTAGAAGAAAGTGGATATAAATTCTATGACAGAGTAGTCCAACATCAAACTTTAAACTAGATTACCAGCATAAGAGTGATATCTTATCTTCCAAGGAATACAAAGACTTTCAAACATATGTAAAAAATGAAGTAAAGTTTGATAGAGAGAGAATAAGTTCTAAGTACGAAGAGTAATTTATTGAACTCAAGAAACTCATAAACCAAGCAAGATAATTAAATGTAGAACCCATGGATTTGACATGCTCTGTTATCCCATGGGTTTTTACTGTTCATAAAAGTAAAGAGAAACTCCTAGTGGTTTGTTATGAAAATTGTTGCATAATTGACTAAGAATTATGTTGACCATAGAGATGCATTTATCATTTAGAGGGGAATTAAAGTTATTCCCTTGCTGTTGATGAACCTTTAAACTATATTGGGGGCTATGTTTCTTTCAAGACTTGTATTTAGGGGACATGTGGGCTACCCTTATAATAGAGTCATAGACTCGTAAGCATAGTGATTGAATGAAAAAAAGCATGAATCATAAGAAGAGAGAAAGAGATCAAAAAAGAGGGCTTATGAAATCGAAAGTTTATAAAAAATTAACTGAAACAAAGTACCTGTCTGCAGAAAATGCTTGGCGGTATCGGGCTATTATGAGGACCTTCTTTATGGAAGACCAAAAATACCGTCATTGGCTGTCTAAGGAGGATTTATATGAACTCTTAATTGTTGACCAGCATTTTTCTGATTACACCATAGATATGTGCAGGCAAGACCTTGATGCCTTAACGGAGTGGGGCAACCTATCAACCAAGCAGGATACCTCTAAGGTGGCCAACTACCAAGACTTTATTAATAAGCAGTACCAATACCAGATGACTGAATATGCCATCGAAATTGAGAGAATGACCCTTAGGCTGGAAAACTTAACCTTTGAAAGTGGGTCTTTAGAAGCATCGCTACTGGAGCGTATTAAGCATCAAATTCAAGAAATACCTAGCTTGATTGAGTCTGAAGCTGAAGTGGTTGTTAGCTGGTGGTCACAGTTAAAGAGTGATTTCCAGCGACTTAATAAAAACTATCAAGACTATATTAGAGATTGGAACAGCCTTAAGGCTGAGGAAATGATGCAAACACAAAACTTCCTCATCTACAAGGACAAGCTTGTGGACTACTTAAGGCATTTTGTCCAGGAACTCCAACACCATGGCATTGAAATCTCAAGGGATTTAAAGTCCTATGATGGGGATGAAATCGACTTTATGTTTGACAAGGTGGTTGACTATGAGATGTCTATTCCTATGATAGAACTGAGACAAGTAACATCAAGTGATATGAAGGCTTATGAAACCGATAAGTTTGAGAGCATCAGACGATTTTTCATCACAGGATCAGAAGCCAGCGAGCTGGATAATATTTTAGAAATGACCAACGAAATCATCAGGCGAATTACCCGGTATGCCCTATCTCTATTAGAGATGACCTCTCAGTTTTCAAGCAGGAAAGATGAATATAAGAGGATTGCTGGTATGTTTTCTAAGTGTGCTGATATAGAGGCAGCCCACAAGCTATCCAGCCAAGTCTTTGGGATTAAGTCCTACTTGCATCTCAACCTAGACCATACCAGGACCACAGAGAGTATCAGTTCTTCTATATATGATGAAGCACCCATGGTCATGAGCCTAACTCCTAAGATTCGTACATATAGGGAGCGGTTGAAAAAGTCTGCCATTTTAGACCACCAGGAAGACATAGAGGCCATGCGGATAAAAACCCTTGAAGCCAGGCGGCAGGAACAAGAATTGGTTGACCAGTATCTCAGCCAAAATCCACTGCACTTTGATAGCCTAGGCCACTTGCCCGAGAAGGTTAGGCGGGTTTTGATTAAGTGGTTGATCAAGGCCATTAATGATCGCCAGGGGCGTGGTATTACTGAATACGGCAAACGTTATAGGATAATAAATCCCAAGGAGCAAAGAACATGCAGGATAGAAAGTGAAGATGGCATCTTAGAGTTGCCAGCCTTCATATTGTCTTTTGAGGAGTAGGTATGGAAGAAGTTAAAGAATTACTAAGCAAGAGGTGGGTTCTAAGAAGCAAGAAGCCAGAGACCTATTATAAGCTAAAGGATAACTATCATAAGTATAGTGACTTTATCAAGCAGAAGTTAGGTTATAACATCATCATTAATCCTCTCTTAATTAAGGTAGAAAAAATACCAGGGAGACCCCAAACCTTTATGGGCATACAGGACTTCCAAAGACCCAGATCTTATGTTTTTTTATGTTTGGTATTAATGTATTTGGAGGACTTAGATCCTGGTCAACAATTTATCTTGTCCTTTGTTCTTGATTATGTCAAGGACCAATATCCTGGCCAAGAGCCTATTGAATGGACCTCTTATGACAATCGAACTCAGATGATCAAGGTTCTGAGATATTGTATACAAGAAGGCCTGATTGTTATTAATGATGGAGATGATACTAGTTTTAAGTCAAGTGATCAGTCGGTTGCCGTCCTTTATGAGAACACAGGAACATCCAAGTACTTTATGAGACGGTTTCCCTTTGATGTCAGTGATGTGGAAGACCTAGAGGATTTTTCTAGTCTAGAATGGATGGATTCTGATGAAGATAGGGGCCTTATTAGACGGCACCGGATTTATCGTCGCCTTTTCATGGAACCTGTTGTCTACCAAGAGGGACCTGAAGATCAGGATTATCTTTACTTGAAAAATTACAATGCTCACATTAGAAAAGATGTTGAAACCTACCTAGATGCCGACTTCCACCTCCATGGCAATGGAGCCATGGTTTTAATGGATGATAATCGAGTAGGATTTCCAAACAATAAAAATATATCGGATGTCATCCTTCAGTTCTGTGGCATGATTCAAGATGAAGACCTTGAAAGAGACAGGCTGGATATTATTGTCTTAAGTCACTTACAGTGGGAAGGCCTAGTCTCTAGGTTAAAGGATACATACAGTAGTGGTTGGAGTAAAATCAATAGAGATATGGCCTTGAGTCAGTTAAATGCTGACTTGAAAGAAGAGATGACTTATCTAGGTATGGTTGAAATAGAAGAAGATAGGATAAGATTAATGCCCCTTGTGGGTAAGGTGAGGGGGAATTACCCCCAATCATATTGGGAGACGATAAATGGAAAGATGGCAGATAAATAGGGCAGGCATTATTAACTTTTGGTACTACGGAGATGAAGACTTTATTTTTGAGAAGGGTCGACTCCTATTAAGGGGGTCTAATGGATCGGGTAAGTCGGTGACCATGCAGTCCTTGATCCCCCTTTTGTTTGATGGCAATAAGAGTCCAGAACGTTTAGATACTTTTGGTTCTAAGGCTAGAAAGATGGATTCTTATCTTCTAAGTGAGGGCCTGGGATTGGAAGAGAGAACAGCCTACTTATTTTTAGAGTTTTACAAGCCGGAGAGCGGTCGTTATAAGACCATAGGTCTTGGCATGCGGGCCAAAAAAAACACACCCATCAACACCTGGTATTTCATCGTCAATGATAACAGACGACTTGGAGCCAAGTATGATTTGTCCTTATACAAGGATATTGGTGATAAGATTCCTTTGACAAAAAGAGAGCTGGAAAATAGGATTGGCCAGGGGGGGAGTGTCTTTGAAAGGCAAAAGGACTACAAGGCAGCTGTCAATGACCACTTATTTGGATATGATGATTTAACGGACTTTGATGAGTTGATCACTCTACTAATCCAAATTCGTAGTCCGAAACTTTCTAAAGAGTTTAAACCGACAACCATGTATGAAATCCTACAAAATTCTCTTTATACCCTGACAGAAGAAGACCTAAGACCCATGTCAGAATCCATCGAGAGCATGGATGGGGTCAAGGAGAAGATAGATAATCTTAAACATTCAAAAAGGGCTTTAGACAAGGTAGATGCTGCTTTTGATCGCTATAATACTTACATACTGGCTGACAAGGCCAAGTCCTATAAGGACCATTACAGCCAGCAAAAGAGTCTTTTAAGTAAGTTAGATAAATGTGAGAAGAACTTAAATTTAAAACTGATTGAGGAGGAAGAACTTCTCAATAGAATTAAGGATTTACAAGTGGAAGAAGAGGTTCTTAACGATAAAGATCGTCAGCTGAGAGATCATGACTTGTCTCGCCTATCAGAAGATAAGTTACAAGTGGAAGGCCTACTTCATCAAGGACAGGTAGACCTGGAAAGAAAGAAGCTTGAATTATCAAAGCTAGAAGATGAAGAAAGAACATTAATAGACCAAGAAAAGACTATTAGAGGACATATTGAAGGCTTAGAGGATGACTTTAAGACCCTTTATGAGACCCTAGCAGAGAAGGCGTCTGGGCCTAAGTATGACGAAGCTGACTTCTTGATCTCAAGCCATGAAAGACTGGATGGGCCCTTTGACTTTGGTCACCATAAGAGAGACCTTAGCCAGTATATAAGAAGGGTCAAGGAAGGTCTAGAGGCCGTTAGAGCTTATGACAGGGTTAGAAACTTATATGACCAGGCCCTAGAGAATAAGGAAACATCCCAAAATGCCTTTGAAAAACAGGAGCGGAAGGTCAAGGATTATGACAAACAGTTTGCCTCAATAAAGGAGGAATTAGCTGAAGACCTGATCAATTGGAACAATAGCAACCAAGTCTTAAGGTATACAAGCCAACAGATGTCTAGTATTGTTGAACGCATGCTATTATTTGGTGAAACCTATCAACTTGAAGAATGCAAACACTTGATTAATCAGGGGTACTTTGACTATTCAGGTCAATTAAGCAAAAAAAGAGGTTTGGTTGAAGCTAAGAAAGAAACTTTACTCAGTGAAGTGACTGGATTGAAGGAGGAAATAAAAGTCCTAGAAGCAATGAAGGACGTTGAACCTGTGAGATCTCAAGCTGCTATTGAGAACAGACAGGTTCTAGACCAGTTGAATATTCCCTACGTTCCCCTTTACCAAGCCTTGGATTTTATGCAAGACTTAGACGATTCTATGAAGAATCTCTTAGAGGAGGCCCTGGTGGGCTTAAATATGATTGATGCCCTGGTAGTAGACCCTAAATATAGGGATCAAGTTCTTAGTTTAGCAAGTTCTGATACCTACCTATTCTCGAAGCCTAATCTCTTGAGCCATAACTTATCCAACTACCTAAGGGTAGATAAAAAAACAGAAGTCAATCAAACCTTGGTAGAGGATGTCCTACACTCCATATTTATTGATGATTCTAATGACATCTTTATCAATGACCAGGGGGTATTTGCTAATGGCATATTAGTGGGGAAAACTTCTGGGTCATATGAATCTAAGTATATCAGTTATGCATCTAGAAAGCGGCATAAGCAAGGGGCCATAGCTGAGCTTGAAGTGGCCATTTCAAGTATTTTGGACCAGGTGAAGGTGGTTGACCTTGAACTTGCTGGACTTATTCAGGAGGAAAAGATCCTTGAAGATGAGTATAAGCAGATGCCATCAACCGGTGATATGGAGTTAGCTTATACAGACCTAAACATGGAAAAGCAGACAGAAGCTTCTAAGAAGATTGCTTATGAAGAAGCCCTGGCAAAACTAGGCCACTTAGGACAAGACCTTCGAGAGGTTGAAAAAGTAAGAAGTGAGAAGACCCATAAAATATACATGGACTTGACAGAAGCAGTCTATAAGGAGGCCCTAGAAGATTTAGATGACTATAAAGACTTGGTCAATAACTTGGTCCAGGTGGACATTTCTTATTGGCACTTCAAAGACAAGATCATATCTCTCAAGGAACGACTAGAGGGACTTGTATTGAAGTTAGATGATGTTCGCTATGAAATCAACCGGTATGAAAGGGATACTTATAAGAACCAAATGAAATTAGAGACCCTTAAGGAACAACTCCAGCAAGAGGATTATAAGTCTTATGAGGAGACCTTTAACCAGGTAAAAACGAGTCTTACGAGAGTGGCAAAAGACCTAAGTCAAGCAAGAGATATGAAGACCACCTGTAAGATTGATATCAGCAGTTTGAGTCGGGATTTAGAGGACTATCAAAAAAGTCATGAAAGCATCCAGACAAGGGTTGATCTTTACGAGTGGGCCTTGAGACAGGAGTGGGATCTGGCTTATGTGGATCAGTCCCTTGTTAGTGATGACATTCTTATGATTGCCAACCATATTATTAAAACATACGGACCAATTCTTGAAGAAGATAAGACCCTGAATGATATTAGGGCAAATTTCCAAACCAAGCTCAGAGAGGAACAAGGAGGCTTAATAGACTATAACATGAAGACAGTCTACTTGTTCAAGGATATTCCCTTTGATTTAGACCACCATGTCAGAGATCAAATCGAACGTTTAGATATCAATGCTTCATTACACGGCCGGAGTATTAATTTTAAGGAACTCATGGCCCATATCAATGACCAGATTAAGATGCAGCAAAATATTCTAGATGAAAAAGATAGGGAGTTGTTTGAGGAGATCCTCATTAACTCCATTAGAGGCAAGATTACAGCTAAAATTTATCACAGTGAAAAGTGGGTTAAAAAGATTGACCAACTCATGCAGGATATGAATACTTCAAGTAGTTTGAAACTAAGTATCCGGTGGACCACGAAAACTGCCCAATCCGAAGACCAGTTAAGTACCAGAGAGCTGGTAGAGATTCTCAAGAGGGATCCAGGTCTGATTACAGACAGGCAAAGGGCAGCTATGATCAAACACTTTAAGTCTAAAATTCAGGAATCCAAAAATCGTATGGAGACTGAAGACCACCGGTCCTTCCTGGCTATAATCAAGGAGGTCTTAGACTACAGAAAGTGGTTTGAATTTAAGCTATCTTTTGTGAAGTCAGGCGAAAGTAAAAAGGAACTCACCAACAATGCCTTCTTCACCTTCTCTGGAGGGGAAAAGGCCATGGCCATGTATGTCCCCCTATTTTCTGCAGTTTATGCCAAGTATCAAAGTGGGGCTAAGGATTGTCCAACGGTTATTTCCTTAGATGAGGCCTTTGCTGGTGTGGATGAAAACAATATTAAGGATATGTTTAAATTGTTGGAAGACTTGAAGCTAAGTTTCATCGCCAATTCTCAGGTTTTATTTGGTGATTATGAGACCATACCCCAACTGGCTATTTATGAACTTATAAGACCTGAAAATGTGACCTTTGTCACCTTAATTAGGTACTTATGGAATGGGAAGATAAGAAAACTGGTGACGGAATGATGTTAGAAAGAGCCTATGTTAACTACCTAAAGGGTCATGAGACTGAAAGGATTCTTAGAGGTATTGCGTCGAGGATTCAAGCCCTAGACACAATAGGGGGAAGCTTTGTCTTAAAATTGCCAACCCAAGGGGAAAAAGACTATTTGAGTGCGATATTTAAGAAAGACTTTTCAAGCCATCAATCCATTACCATCAATCTAAAGAAGTACCTGAAGGCCCATGAAGGGACACGGTTCGAAGGTATAGATTTAATAAAAGTTTTAGAGCTTTACTTTGATAGGAGCTTGGTATCCAATAAGGATATGAAAAGAATTGAAAGGGATGAGAAAGAGACCTACTTTAAGTCTCTTTCTCACTTAGGGATTCATGCCTTTATAAAGACTTATGCTGATAAAGAAGCCTCGGCCTATAAGTGGTTTAACATCCAATACAAGACTAGGCCAGAGGACTTGAAGCGTTGCCTTGTCAATTTGGATGACCTAATCGGTCTCATGGAAGATGAGACCTGGCACATACTCCCTATACTAGCCGCCAGGGTTACCAAGAACCCCCATGCCTTAGACAAGGGAGAAATTCTCTACCAGGCCCTTGTCTACTACCTATGTTATAAGTATAAGGTGGACTATCCCTCTTCATCAGAGGAACTGAAGACCTTGTTTGGTCTAGAGGGAATTCTGGACTTGAACATCAATGCCTTTGTTCAAACGTATGGCTTAAAGGGTCAAGAAGGATGGGAGGCGTTTTATTTAAGACAAGAACCCTTGACCCTTGTAGAAATGAATATCAAGGGTGTGGATATAAGGGCCATAAACCAAGTGGTTTACTGCTTTGAAAATCCTGCGGTCTTTCTAGCCTTTATCCTAAGATACCCCGACAAGAGTGCTATATGTACAGGAGGACAGATTAACAGGGTTGCCTTAGAAGTCTTGAAATGCCTCAATGATAACCAGGTATCCCTTTGTTATCATGGAGATTTTGACCCTGAAGGGCTCTTAATCGCAGACAAGCTCCTGGATCGGTTTAAGTGCTTGAACATCTTTGCCTATGATTTAGAGACCTACAAGAAGAGTCAATCTGAAGACCAAGTAATCACTTCCATCCGACTAAAACAATTAGACCATTTAAGGGATCAAAGATTAATTACTATTGGCCAAATGATGAAGGTCACCAGTCATCCTGGTTACGAAGAGTTCATCATTGAGGAGATTTTTAAAGAGGTGGATGCTTGATTGTATTTATCAAATGAATTAAGTACCTAGGAGGTTTCTAGGTATTTTTTTTGTATATTTTTAGTTTTCTAACACCACTATCGGATAACATCATCAAATATCAGTTGTCTGTATTTCCAAGAGTTTGACTTATGTTTTCTACTGTTAAGTAGCAGGTGTAATTATTTAAAATCCTTTCATTTGTTAGCAAAATGTTAGCAGATAACTTAATTTGTTATAAAAAATGCAGATTGAGAAGTAGTTGCTAAAGTTAACTATTGTGCTAACTGAATGATAAATAGTTAGCACGGTAGTTAACTTTGTGGTATGATAGACTTAAGAATCTTGGAGGCATAAATGAGTAAATTTGATATTGTAGAGAAAAAATTATATGAAGTGGGTACTTTAACAAGTAAACAGATAGTTGAAATGGGAATCTCTAAGGTCAGTATCACAAATTGGGTTAAAAAGGGACTCCTAGAAAGAGTGTCAAGAGGTGTTTATATTCTACCTGAGGATTGGATTGATACTTTGTTTGTAATGCAAAGTAAGTGTAAGAGAGGTATCTATTCTCACGAAACTGCTTTGATGCTACATGACTTGTCAGATTTAACTCCTTCAAAAAATGTTATGACTGTTCCTAATGGATACAATGTTCACCGTCTAAAAAATGAGTCTGTTGAGTTTCATTGGATTAAAAATGAAATTCATGAATTGGGTGTTATGACAATAAAAACTAGCCATGGTAATTTGATTAAGGTTTATGATTTAGAAAGAACTATTTGTGACATTATCAAATATCGTAAAAAAATGGATCGTGCTATTGTAAATAGTTCACTTAAAGAATATATAAA